>JACCEB010858806.1_pt1 | contig 14662 bp, 17 predicted proteins | sample 7454761 | NCBI WGS metagenome assembly JACCEB01 (sample SAMN15323454, study PRJNA562643) | freshwater metagenome | isolation source: river surface water | place: USA:Blue River Watershed | collected 2017-08-18 | reverse complement strand
TTATAAGGAATTAAAAAAATTGAAAAATAAATTAACATATAAAATATATTTTATTTATAATAAAAACAATGATTAGACATCAAGTAGATTCTAGTATATTTTACTATATCCCCAATTTTATATCTGGAGATGAATCGGGTAAATTACTTGAACAAATAAAACTTATTGAATTAATTCCAAGTTACAAATATACAAATGGTGTTTCAAGAAAACAAAGGTGGGTTCATTTTGAAGGAAAGTATTTTTGTTCTGATTGGAAGGTTAAATATCCCCAATGGGAATCAGGTAATGTAGAAGATTTTATGTTAAAATTAAAAGATAAAATTCAAAAATATATTGAAAATATAGAAGATATTAAAAAGCCATTGATTAATAGTTGTCTTATAAATCAATATGAGAATGGAAATAATTTTATAGCTCCACATAGTGATTCAAATTTAGCATTTGGAGATACACCAACAATTATAGGTTTATCATTCGGAGAAACAAGACAAATCGAATTTATACATAATACAAATACAAATAAGAATTTTTCATTCAATTTAGAAAATGGATCTATTTTTATAATGGCTGGTGATAGTCAGATTGATTTTAAACATACTATTCGAAAAAATAATAGTAAGAAAGAAAGATATTCATTAACATTTAGAGAACATATATTATGAAAAAATGAAACTTTATTTATTTAATAATAAAATATTTAATAACATAAATATTATTAAATATATGAATCATATAGAAAAATTAGATAAGATAATTAGCGAAGTAGATGAAATTATAGGATATAAAAATATAGAAAATATAATAAATAATAGGAAATTAAAAATATATTGGGGTACTACCCCAGGACGTTTACCAAATATATTATATCTTATTCCACTTATGACACTAAGACATTTTATTCGGAATGATTGTGAAGTAAAAATATTATTAGCTGATATTCATGCATATTTAGATTCTGTTAAGTCAGATCTGGATGTATTAAGAGCAAGAACATTAATTCATGAAAAAATAATAAAAATATTATTAAATTTAATGAAAATAGATACAGAAGAAATAGAATTTGTACAAGGTATGACATATCAATTAAGTCAAAATTTTACACTTGATTTATATAAAATTAATTCAATTTGTACAGTTTCAACAGTTTTTAATGCAGGTAAAAATGCTATTACTCTTGAAAAAGATCCAAAAATGACATCATTATTATATCCATCATTGCAAGCATTGGATATTGAATATTTAAATTGTGATGTATTTTTTGGTGATTCAAAACAAAAAAATATATGTAATCTCACCAATAGTGTATTAGATAAATTAGGCTATAAAAAAAGAGGATTCTTTTTAAATGAATTGTATCAAAATTTGAATGTGTTTAGAAGTATTACATTTTTAGACAAGTATGAAGATATAGAAAAAATAATAAATTGTATTCATATGAAAATATTAATTGAATTTATTGATGTAATTATATTTGATTTTTGTAATATTACAGATTTTGAATATTATATTAAGAATTTTAAAATAAAAAAATTAGATGATATAAAAGAACCTTATAAATTAAAGGAAATTACAAATGAAGATATAAGGAAATCTATAATAATATTTATAGACTCAATAAATAAACATGTTAGAGAAGAATATTCTCACGATGATTCTATTAATTTATTAAAGGAAGCAAAATATTTTTTATAAGCTTTGTTTTAATTGTAAATATTTTTGTTTATATTTAAGATATTTTTCTTTGTAATTACCACCTTGTTGATTTTCTAAGGGTTGCAAATATAATTGTTTTTCATGTCCATATAATTTACTGTAAACTATATTATTATTATAAATCCCATGATAAACAAATTCATATCCAGCAACACTTGGAATTGTAATTTTTTTTAATAAATCTGTAAGATTACCACTAATCTTAATTTCTGATAATTCTGTATTCTTTGTTCCATTAAAAAATTTAGTATTTATATTTTCTTGTAATTTAGCTATTTCTTTATCAATATTTTCTTTTTGCTTTTTATCTTTTTCTTCTGTTAATTTTTCTACTTTTTGTTTTTCAGTTTCTAGTTTTTTATTTGTTTGTGATGTATAACTTTCATTATAGAGTGGTATATCTATTGTATCTATATATGTATTAATAAATATATCTTCTTTAGAAATTGTAATATTATTATCTGATTTACCAGACATATGTCCGTATTTAAATGATTGTGATATATCGAGATTAATAATATTTAATTCATACAAATCACCCTCTCTTCCATTTTTAGGTTGTGTAAATTTATATAAACCAGTTGCAAAACCTTTAGGAATATGTCCCAATATTTGAACTAATTTTTTGTCTGAGCAGAAAAATTTATCCTTAAGAAGAATTGCAATACCTGGATTAATTGGACTTGTATTTACAAAGTCTGTTTTATCTGGTGGAATATATGGAGCAGATAACGCCATTATTGTTAACATTTGCTGGGATGGTATTAAAAATTTTTGATTTTCTTCTGGATTTTGATCTAAAATATTTTCAATTTGTAAATTTAAAAAATTATTAATACATTCTATTTTATTTTTAATTTCTTTACTTGATTTTGGAATAGAACCCCCACTTTGAGTTAATATTTTTATATTTTTTTTTCCATTGGTTTCTTTATTAAAATGACTTATCTGGTTTTCGTAATTATTTTCAAGTATTTTATTTGTTACACCACCGTGTGAAAATAAAATAAGTTTATTTGATAAATCTATATACCCAATAAAATTTGTATTTTTTGCTTTATAAAATTTTACTAATAAACCTTTTAAATCTGTTGTATTTAGAGTTGTAGTAAGAATATTATTTGTATAAGATTTTATATCTCTAGTATATAAATCTGGTGAAATACACATAACTCTAAATACAGCAAGTGTTATAAATGCAAGATAATCCTCCTTTTCATATACTTTATTATATTCTTCTTGTCCTAAAACTTCTCTTGGTATACCATATAATAAATTTCCAGCACTCATTGTACCTTCTGAGCCATCTGTGCCGAATATTCTTCTAAATCTTGTTAAAAATGGTGGTTGTTCTATTATAGTGCCGTCTGGCTTTTGAATTGGTGGTATATCAAAATTATTACTTGTAAAATTATTTTCGTTTTCTGTCCATTTTTTAAAATTATCTTCATTTTCAATTGAATTACCGAATAATTTAGGAGTTATAGTTCCATTCCAAAATGGCAACCAGTGTTTTATATTAGCTTGCCATTTTAAGTTAGCTTTTTGTTTAATATATGTTTCATATGTTTTAAATGATAAATTTATCATTCCATTATTAAAATTTTTAACTAAACCATCATTTTTAGAATCTGTAGAAGAAATTAATGTTAGTGGTCCGGTTTTTAATTTATTAATATCTCTGTTACCAAATATTAACATGTATTTATCAGGATTATTTACTATTTTTAACATATTTCTTATATTAAAATCTTTATTATGTATTCCTATTTTAACATTATCTTTTTTAAAATGAGGTTGTTCACTCCCACCAACAGTAGAATCTAATATATCACCACAAATAATATATTTTTCTTTTTCTTTTGATGGTAATTCTTGACCTTCGTAATCAGAAATAACAACACAATCTTTATAATTTGTTAAATCAGATATCTTTTTAAAAGGGTCAACATAATTGCAATTACTTTCCATTATAATAATATATACACATATAATAAAAAAAATCGTAATTATATTATATGGGAAATTATTCGAGTATAAATCAAACCATTGATAAAAAACGTAAATTATATCAGAAAAATCAATTAAAATTAGAAGAAAAATATATAATTTTATATGATAAATTTATTTCTAATTATTCCGAATATATGAAAAAGTTAACAAAGAAATTCTATAAAAATTATAAAAATGATATAATTAATAAATTTATATTTTCATATGAAAATATCATTTCATTAAAATTGCCAGAAATTACAATTAACAAATGTGACTATAAAACAATAAAAATAAATAATATTGTTTTTAGAACAAAAATAATAAAAATAAATATAGATAATAAAATATGCAAATATTATGATAATCTTATATATTATGATTTATTTGAAAAATTTAATCAATCTTATAAGGATGAGATATCATATTTAATAAATAATATGATAATTTTATTTTATAATTATTTATTTGAATATATTAAGAAAGATTTTATTATTTCAAATATAATTGACCAAAAAATTTTAATCTCACTTAAAACTTCTAATTATAACTTATTAAATTACAATTTCGAAATAATTTATGATAATCCTCCTTCATATGATGATATATATCCAGAACCTATTTTGATGGAAAGTAGAGTATAGTAAAATATAATAAAAATTGAATCTATATAAACTTAAAATTATAATGAAATAATATTCTTAAAGTAAATTAAATATAATGGGTAATAAATCGTCAATTAATCAACAAATTGATAAGGGTCTTGAAAAGGAAGTAGAAAAAATAGAAAAAAAATTTAATGAAATAGATAAAAAAGTAAAAATATTCTCAAATCAAAAATATATGATGAAATTTGTAAAAAATACAACAAAATCTTTTTATAAGAATTATATGCGAAATGATATAATTAATAAAATTGTAAATAAAATTGTAAATTCAGATTCGGAAACAATTGAAATAGATGATTTTGTTATTCATGTTATTAATAACAATCTTAATAAAATTTATAAATTTAAATTAAGTTTTTCCAATATTGAAAAAACATATTATTATACAAATTCATATGACTATCGCTGGGAAAAAGAATTTGAATATGAAATAACTAAAGAATGGATTAAAAATAAGGATTATGCATTAAAATTTATGGTTGATAATATACGAAAAAAATTATTAAACTTAATAAGTGATGATTTTAATGTAATAAAAAATAATAAAAAATTAATAATAAAACCAAAAGAAGAAAAGAAAAAAGATAATAAAGTAATACCAGTAGATGATCCACCTCCATATACTTTTAGAGAAAATATATTATTTAATCTTCCAGCTTATGAAGAAATTATATAAATAAATAAAATTCTAAGAAGTTTTGAAAAACTTGTAACAATCTTTTAAGGTTCTAAGAAGTTTTGAAAAACTTGTTACAATATCTTTCAACAGAATTAATATCTGCTCCTCTTACGAAATCTGTTTGAAGTTTTCCATCAACATAAAACATAATTGAGGGCATTGCTGTAACATGATGAAGTTCTGCAAGTTCTTGATTTTCATCTACATCAACTTTAACAAATTTAACATCTCTAAATGTTTCATTTAGTTGTTCAAGAAGTGGTTTAAGACGCTTGCATGGTCCACACCATTCTGCAGAGAAATCAACTAGAACAAATCGATTTTCTGAGCAGAGTTGTTCGAATTCAGTTTTATTAGTAATTGTGTGCATTTTATTATTTTTAATATATAGAATATATCTTTAAAATGTTTTAATTTCAATATTTATTTTATATGAATTGTGATAAAATAATTTTTATCATATTAAGTTTTGTTTCGATAAATATTATTAATCTATTTTTTATAACAGAATCTAATGATTATCCAATCTGTTCATATGTAATAAGTCCTAAAAATTGGATGATTTCGAATAGTATTATTTCAATTTGTTTTATAACAAATTTATTAATATTATTTATATTTGAAATATGTTCTTGTCTTAAAAACCTTATAAATATAATAAAATTTCTTAATATATTATTATATTTTATAGGATTTTTTATATGTGGATGGATGGGTTTTGGATTTTATATTTTAATAGACAAATGTCAAATTGATACTTATCCACGTAATGTAATTATTACATTTAGTACAAATATAACATTACAGATTTTATATGTCATAATATATCTTATTAAATGTATTCGAGGTTGTAAGAAAAAAGTTTATTCAATAGAAAATGTATAAATATTGAATTTCTTTATATTTAACATTTAAAGAAATCTTAATATTTATAAATAAAAATGTCAGATATTAAATACAAATCTTATAACACAACTTTACAAAATCTTAATAATTATCTAAATCAAAATGGAGTGGCTGTTATTCCTAATGTATTGGAACAAAAGGAATGTATTCAATACAGAAACAGAATCTGGGCAGAATTAAAGTATGTGATGAAAGATAAATTTGATATTGAAAAGCCCGAAACATGGAGAGAATTTTATAAACTTTATCCATTACATTCTATGCTTCTACAACATTTTTCTCTTGGTCACATGCAGCCTATCTGGGATATTCGACAAAATGAAAAAGTATGTGAAGTATTTTGTAAAATATGGAATTGTAAGAAGGAAGATTTGATTGTTAGTTTTGATGGACTCTCAATTCATCTTCCACCCGAAGATACGAGAAAAGGATGGTTTAGAAAACAATGGTTTCATACAGATCAATCTCCCAAAAAAGAAGGAAGACATTGCGTTCAAGGTATGATCACGCTTTATCCAGTAAGAGAAAATGACGCAACATTAGCGGTCTTAGAAAAATCTCATCAATTTCATAAAAATTTTTTTGATGAAAAAGAATTTGAAGAGGGGGAATCTAAGGAAACAACTGGTGATTGGTATAAATTAGAAGAGGGTGAATATGACTATTTTGAAGAAAAGAACTGTCAAAAAAATGCGGTACTTGCATCCGAGGGATCGATGATTTTATGGGATTCTAGAACTTTTCATCAAGGAAAGGAACCAAATCTTAATAGGGATGATAAGAACTTTCGTATGGTAATTTATATTTGTATGATGAGAAGAGATAGTGCTAGTGATAAGGTTCTATTAAAGAAGAGAAAAGCATTTGAAGAATTAAGAGTAACAAATCATTGGGCAAACAATCCAAAATTATTCCCAAAAACACCCCGTACATATGGCGGAGAATTGCCAGAACTAAATCAGATTCATCAACCAGTTTTAAATAAACTTGGAAGAAGATTAGTAGGATATGATAAATGAAATTAGAACAAAAAAATTGATATTAATATTAATTAAAATTATATTTGATAACATAATAAAAACAATATGAGCTTTCAATGTTACTATAAGGATAAATATCTTCATCTATCTTATCCAAATATAGAAAATATTTCAGAAGATTCAGAAGAAGGCTGGAATGTTTCGATAAGTGAAATGAACAAGATTTTTAAGGTTTATGATGAATGTGAAAAAATGTATTTAGAAACAGATTTTTATTGGAAATTTCCTAAAATATTTCTTAATTTTTTAAAATTAAAAGAACTTAAGATAGAAGGTATAAGATTATTTGATATTGATTGTACACAGATTCCGGAAAGTGTAGAAGTTCTAGAAATTTATTCTTGTAATCTAAACTCAAATGTATTGAATGGAATAGAAAAACTTATGAATTTAAAAACAATAAAATTAAGTATTGATATATTAGAGAATAATCATATAATATTTCCAAATTTAACAAATATAAAAGAAATATATTTTTATTCAGATCCCTTTTTAGGTGAAGAAGATATTTTTAATAATAATATATTTGATAATATACGTAACAGAATAACTAAAATTAATAATGAATATGATATGTTTAAAATATATTTAGATACAAATAATAATGAATCAAATGAATCAATTGAAATAAATGAAATAAATGAAACAAATGAGGCAATACAAAGAAAAACAAAAAGAAAATATGGTGAAAAATGTGCGTGCACAGGATATCCATATATGTGTAATAAACATACTACTGATTAAATATAGTTTTAAAACTATCTTAAAAAAATTGAAAATATATTAATTCTGATTGTTTCATTATATACATTATAATAACACCTTCAAAGAATGAATATCATTCGAATCAATTCTAACTATCAGAATCTTCTGAATCCATACAGGAAGAAGATTGATGGATTTGTCATTCCAAAGCTCAAACAGAATGATAAAATTTACCTTCTTGCAAAAGAAGATGAATATATCGGAATGATATATTTTACGACTCAAAATGATAGTTGTTACATAAACTACATTCATACTGATGAGAATCACAGAAAAAAGGGACATTCAGAACTTCTTGTGAAGATTGTGATGAATGAAATTCAGTCAAGTAAAATAAGTGAGATAAATGTGGCAATTTTGCCAGAGTGTGGGTCAGACAAGTTGTTTTCAAAGCTTGGTTTTAAGTATGTTGGAGAATATCAGATGAAGTATTTTTTTAGCAAATAAAAATAAATTGTAAAAAAATTGAATTTAATATTTTCTATAACTTATTTTATTTATTTATATAAAAAATATGAACTGTTTAACTGATGATAATATTAAATGGATTATTAATCATCCATTATTTACATTAAAAATAAATGAATTCAAAATGAATGAACAAAATAATAATATGAATAGACAGATTTCTAGAATGGAAAATAATTTAAAAAATGATATAATGAATATGAAAGAAAATATAGTATTAAAAATTAAAGCAGATATATCTCAAATAGAAACAAATCTGATTACAAAAATTTTAACAACAGATGAGATTAAGAAAATGTATGATTTAAATATTAATAATATTAAAAAGACGTATGAATTTAATCTTAATAAAATGAAAAAAGATTTAGAAAAAGAAGGAGAAAATGTAATTGATAAATTAATAAAAAATCCAGAGTATAATAATATTGCAGATAAACATCTTTCAATATTATCAGAACAAATTAAAATAAAAAGTGAATCTGTTTTAAATATGAATACTGAAAAAATGGATAAAATTATTAAATTATATGATAAAACTGAAGAGAAAAATACATCTTTGCATAAACATATACATATATTAGAAAATGAAATATTTTGCTTGAAATTGTTATCTGCATTATTAACATGTGGATTTGTATTTTTACTTTTTAGAAATCCAGTTCATGTAATAGAAAAAATATCAAAGATAAATGATATTGGATCTCCTGTTCTGGGTTATCGTTAAATTTATTATAATTTTGTAAATTTATCACATCCCGTTGCATGTCTTAAAGTATATATAGATGAACTTTTCCAATCTGTTCCGACTGCTTTTTCACTCATTATATATAAATCTCCTCCATCCAAATCAATATTAACATTATCACCTTTTGGTAAATTATTTTTAAACCATTGATAATGTATAGGCAAACTTGCTCCTAATCTAATAGCCACAACCTTTCTTCTTTCTGTATCTCCATGATAACCAATTCCTGTTTTATTTATATCGTAATAATAATTTGATTCACATTTCATATTATCAAATTTTCGTCCAATAATTTTATTTAATTTTTTTCTAATAGTATTAAGAATCTTCATTTCTTTATATGATATAATTCTACCTTTACCATTTTCATAATCCGGCTCTTGTGCTTTTTCGTCAAAACATAAATTATAACGAGCATTTTTATTAACAACTCTTCCATACATAAATGCTTTTTTATCGTATTCTAAATTTAATTGTTCCTTTATAAAGTTTTTATATGTATATTCCGTATCGTTTAATATAGTTTGTATAAAATTTTTAACAACCAAAACAGCTGCTATTGGAACATCATTATCTTCAGGTATATATCTATTTAGTTTATATAATTTAGAATTTAATTTATAATCTTTAAATTTAGTTTTTAATTCTTTCAAATCGTCATATGTAAAACCTTCTCCTTCATCTACTTTATCTCCAATAATTTGCATACCTTTATGATTTTCACCCGCATCACCAAAAGTTAAAGTTATTGTCGAGTTTTCCATATTTCTTATTTCTTATTTAGTTAAGTGAATAAAAAAATTGAATATATAATTATTTCAATTTTTATACAGTAAACTAAATAAGTAAATAAATTCTTTATAAGAACTATGAAGTGTGCAGCTGTAACTTCAAAAAACGGAAGATGTAAAAATATAGCAAAAATAAATATATATTGTGGTGTACATACAAAAACAAATCATACATATATTATGTATAAAAATATTAAAATTAAAAAAATAAATGCACGTAAATATTTTTTTCTTTTAAATTACGAAAAATATATTCGTTCAAATGAAGGGGCATTGATTGAAAGTAAAAATGATATTGATATTATATTAAATAAATTTAACGAATTAAATGAAGACAATATGCAGAAGGAATTAATATATGATATGATAAGCAATTTAATAAAAGAACAGAGGATAGAAAAAATAGAAAGAGAAAAAATAGAAATAGAAAGAATAAGATTAGAAAAAATAGAAAAAGAAAAAATAGAAATAGAAAGAATAAGATTAGAAAAAATAGAAAAAGAAAAAAAAGAATTAGAAAGATTAGAAAAAGAAAAATTAGAACAAGAAAGATTAATTCAGTTTAAGAAGATAAATGAATGTAAATGTTGTTTTGGGGAATATATACATTCAGAATTAATACATTGTGATAAGGCTAATATTGATAATGTTCATCTTATATGCACAGATTGTATGAAGAGATATGTTAATGTTGCGATTGAAAAATCACAAATAAATTTGAAATGTGTATATGATGATACAGATCACTGCAATGGATTTTATAAGGAGGAAACATTTAAATCTGTTTTAAATGAGGAGGAATATAATAAATTTATAGATTTATACGAAATATCTGAAGTTAGACAAATTGCAAGTATTATTTCAAATTATCAAATATGTCCGAAATGTAGAAAATTTGGTATACAAATTGATTCAAAAGAAAAATTATCTGTTAAATGTGGAAAATGTCTATCAGAATGGTGCAGTAAATGTCAAAAACAATCACATAAACAAGATTGTAATTATATAGAAATATCAAATATTAAAAAAGAAAATTTAGAAAGTTATATTGATAATATTTTAATAGAAATTAGAAATAAAACGATTATGCACACATGTCCACATTGTAATTCAACATTTATAAAAGAAGAAGGTTGTAATCTTATAAAATGTTCGACATGTAATGGTCATTCTTGTTATCTTTGTGGGATTAAAATATATTCTCTGAATGACTCGTACTATCATCATTTTAAAGGTCATGTGTTAAATCAAACAAAGTCAGAATGTGAATTATGGAATGGAAAAGATGGGTCGACTGGTGTTAATCAAAATTGGAATAATGTAAAACTTGTACAAAATTACAAAAACTTAATATCGATTAATTCAAATGAATTAAGACCGATTATATACAATAAACTATTAAAAATACATTCTAAAGATAATTTAAAAAATGAAATAAAAAAAATTGGCAGAGAATTACGAATTGATACGAGTTGTAATATCTTATAAAATTATCCAAATACATTTTCTTTACAATATGTTAAATATAGCATATTATCATCGTCTTTATATTTATTATAAATTGTAGATATGCTTTCAGAAGAATTACATAAAAATGATTCTTTAATTTTATTATTTTTTGTATAAGTATTTGCAAAAAGAAAAATAGTTTCTTCCGAACCTATCTGTATACGCTTTCTAACTATTATTAATACATTCATAACGGATAAATCAGATGGAACTAATAATTTTATTGGTTTTAATTTTTTATTTTCATCTGTTATCATCAATGGAATTCGATCAGGATATTTGTTTTTTAATTCTTTTATTGTTTCAAGACGTTTTTCAAAGGGCAAATCTCGAATAAACTTGGTTTTATCTGTATTAGTCATTATAAGTATTTATATAATTATAATTTATATATTTTTTATTTAAATTTTAATAAAAATTGAACAAATTATATAAGGAAAACCTATTTATTAAATATATAAGGAAAACTGATGGAATTTAAGGATGAATACAAAAACAGAGGTAGAGACCATTATACAAATGAAAAAAAGAATAAGAAACGTGATCATATAAATGATGGAGTTGGTACAAATGTTACTGGTCTTAAATATTTTACTTTAAAAAATATGGACTATAATCCTAAGAGAACCTTTGTGAGATCTAGATTAAAAAATAAAAAAAATTGGGATGATTTTGAAATGCCATCATTATCTCATTCTAAATATATTAAACTGCGAAATATTTGTCCTTGTTGTCAATATATGTTTAAAACACATAAACTTATCTAATTCAGTTTAAAAAAACATTATGATTTTCTATATTTCCTTTTATTTTATCATATAAAAATGTATTAATATCTTTATCAAAATTCATTTTTTGATATGTATTATTTAACATTTTAACATTTACATTTTGTAAGTTTTGTAATTCATTGTGTAACATTTTTTTATCTGAATATAAACTGTTATTTAAATTTTTTCCAAATGTAAATAATTCAACATCAAAGTCATGAAATCTCGTTGTATCTTCATGAGCTGTCGGCATATAAATATTTCCATCTGATAATCTTGGATATACAACACCAAATCCATCATCTTTTATATTTTCTATGGCTTCCGCAACTATATAAAAATATGCATACTTATTTGGATATAATTCTTTATTAAGAAATGTATTTATTCTTTTATCATAATCATCTGGTTTTGTAAATTTATTCCAATCAATATTATTTAAAAGTTTTAATCTTGATGTAGCAACTGAGATATTATAATTTCCAATCTTATGAACCTCAATTTTTTTATCGGAATCATATTCAATACCTCTTGAATAATTCATAGATAATGTATAATTTTTTGAAACAGGTTTTAATGATTTAATATTTGTTCTTAATTGTTTCATTTCATCTGTCGAAATATCAACTAAGCCTATTTGTGAACTTGGAGTGTGAGCATCTACGGCAAATGGAACAACCATCAAAGAACCATTATTCTGTTTTAAATTAAAGGTATTTAAATCTTGATATAATCTTGAAAACATTTTATTATCTTGATACGAGTCTTCAATTAATGAATTAAATTTCATCTCATTTGGTTTAGAAAGGTCAAAATTATTAATATACATAAAAAAATTTGACTTTACATCATTTACAACGACAGGAATATTCATTAATTTTGTAGTGTCGGGTTGTGTTTCACCACTTATAATAACACACATTTATAATAGGATTATATGTTTTGAAACACAATAAAAACGCATATTTTTATATAAAATTTTTTATTTTATTCCTTTTAAAATGAAAAAAATTGATTTCCTTTTAAATTGTATACTTTTTTTCCTTTTAAAATGAAAAAAATTGATTTTAAATTTATTTAATTTATTAAACACATATTAAAGCTAAATTAAAATGAGACGTATTATAACACTTACTGAAAAAGATATTGACAGTATTGTCACTGTGAATGGTTGGGTAGAAACTGCGAGATTTCAAAAGAGATTTGTATTTCTTAAGATATATGATTCATGGAAATCTCATCTCCAACCACTTCAAGTAATATTTGAAGAAGATAATATCACGGATGAACTATTAAAGTTAACTACTGGTGATTCGGTTAAAATTTATGGAAAAATTGTTAAAAGTCCTAAAGAATTGCAACCTATTGAATTATATGGTCTTTCGCTAGAAGTAATTGGAAAAGTAAAAGATCCATCAACATATCCAATTGCAAAAACAAATCTTACATTAGAACATCTCAGAACATATCCGCACTTGGAATGTTTCTCTGCTACAAAATCAGCAATATATGGAATTAGAAGTTTGCTAATGGAAGGAATTGAATCCTTTTTTAAAGAGTATGATTTTACTCGAACTGATATGCCATTGATTACATTTTCTGAATGTGAGGGAGGATGTCAACCTATGCAAGCCACCCTATTGCTTCAATCAAATGAATTAAAGGATATTCCATCTGCTTCTGGCAAGGTGGACTTTTCAAAAGATTTTTTTGGAAAGAAGGCATCTTTAACGGTGTCATCTCAATTAGAACTTGAAACACATATTCCATTAGGTAATGTGTGGACAGTTACACGTGCAGTGAGAGGTGAACCTTCTGCTACTGCTCGCCATCTTGCAGAATTCTCAATGGTAGAACTCGAAATGCCATTCATAAATAGCTCTACTGATGTATCAAAAATTTCAGAAGAACTTATAAAATATGCTATTCGATATGTTATTCAAGACAAATACGGTTTAATAGCGTTAAAATGTCTCGAACAAAAGCTTCAGAAAGATATTCTGCTAAAATTGAATAAATATCTAGAATCTGATTTTGTTGTAATAACTCACAGGGATGCTGTAAAAATGATGAAAACAGAAGAAGAATCGGGAAATGTTAAATTCGAAACACCTCCTTCTTATTCAGACGATATGAGTTCAGAACATGAAAAGTTTTTAACAGACTTTTATAAAGTGCCAGTAATTATAAAATATTATCCTAAAAATGTAAAAGCATTTTATATGCCAGTTATCGGTTCATTTGTAGAAAATGAAAAAGAAATTGAATATGTTGATTGTTTTGATTTAATTGTTCCAGGAGTTGGTGAACTCGTGGGAGGTTCTGCTCGTATTCATAGTGAATTTGAACTGGGAGAACGTATTGAAAACCTTCAATTGGAAAAAGAACCACTTGAATTTTATATGGATTTAAGAAGAAACGGATCGGTTACTCATGGAGGCATGGGTATGGGATTTGAACGTCTTGTTAAATTTGTAACAGGTGCTGAATCTGTAAAAGATTGTGTTCCTTATCCAAGATATTATAGATCTGAAAAATAAAAAAATGAAATAATATAATTCCATGTAGATAATATTTTATAATTAATGTAATTAATGTAATTAATTTCTTTAT
>JACCEB010667615.1_pt1 | contig 14666 bp, 12 predicted proteins | sample 7454761 | NCBI WGS metagenome assembly JACCEB01 (sample SAMN15323454, study PRJNA562643) | freshwater metagenome | isolation source: river surface water | place: USA:Blue River Watershed | collected 2017-08-18 | reverse complement strand
GACGAACTTCTGAAGGATCTGATTACTTACCTGGAGGGCCAAAAGGGCCGTCAATACCAGGTACATCATCCCGATCATCCGCTGTCTAGGTGTCTCTTTACCTCCTGCCATAGTTGTCTATATTTCTAGATCTGAGTGGTAAATTACCCTCTAATGGCTGTGAGCATACCGCCATAGATTTTGCTTAGCGCACTTACATTTTGGTTCAATTTGACCATCTCCTCCTTAAAGGCTTGAGTCTCATTTCCCACTTCGGCAAAGCTTGTCATGGCTGTAGACATGTTTTTGTAGAATTCAGCCCGTGCTTTTTTCTGCTCGGTAGAATCCTGAAGTTCCAATTCATACACCGCATTCAAAGCAGCCAAGTTTTTAGTTACTGCTTGAATTTGGACTTGATAGGCTTGCGCATCCTGAGAAGCAGAAGACATGGCCATCAAGGCAGCAGCAGTTTGTGCATAGGAATCATTCATGCTCGCCAAAGTCTTGGATGCTGTCTGCACCTGTGCAGCATATTCAGTAGTAGCCACAGCGGCATCTGCAAGATTTCCCATTTTCTCAGCGGAAGCTGCCAAGTTTTTCATTCCTTTGCCCAAACTCTCAATCAACTCCGGACCGATATTAGCCTGCTGCAGCATGTTATCAAGTTGTGTAGCTACAGGATCTCCAGAACTAGTAGCTGCTCTTTTCTTTCCAGGCTGGGCAGGTCCTTCCTCATCCAGCTCAGGGTATACTTTGCTCCAGTCTACTTCCTTGGGGGTTGGTTCAAAGGCAGAAAGGAAGAAAATAATTGCCTCCACAGTCAAGCCAATACCAATCATCCAGTTTGCGCCTGGCAAATCCAAGATTTTAAACATTGCTCCAAGAATTACGACAGCCGCACCGATGCCGTAGATTTTAGGCATTACTTTGGAATAAAAGAAATTAGGGTTACTTGCCATTTGAACTTGATTTTTTGAGGTATTTAATTTTTAGGTGAGGATAATTATCTCCTCATTCGTTTATTAAGTTTTGCATCCATGGAAGCAGATCGTCCTATGAAAGTCATGACGGTACGGAATCCAATATGCGCCTGTGCCACATCTTGGTATTCATAAGTACGTGTAGAAGTTTCTAAATAATGTCCGATGTCTTTCCAGCTTCCTCCACGAACAATCTTTTTAGGTTCGTTTTCATCTAAATAGACCGGATCCAAATCCCAGGTCTGAGTTCTTGAGGTGGTTTTATAAGCATCCATTACCCACTCCGATACATTACCGGACATGTTGTACAATCCAAATCCGTTGGGTGCAAATACGTCTACCGGAGCAGTGTAGGTAAAGCCATCGTCAATGTAATTGCCTCTACCTGGCTTGAAATTAGCCATCAAACAGCCTCTTTTGTTTTTCAAATATGGACCTCCCCAAGGATATTTAGCGATTTCTTTTCCGCCTTTAGCCGCATATTCCCACTCGGCCTCTGTTGGAAGTCTGAAGGCTGGTAGATCAAACTCAATGTCATCGTTGGCCCGGAGGTGGTAACTTCTCCACTCACAATATTTTTGTGCCTGATCGTAAGACACTCCCACTACTGGATAAGCGTCAAAAGCAGGGTGATCGAAATAAAATTCCATCAAAGGATCGCCATAGTGGAAGGCAAAACTTTTTGTCCATACCGTACTATCTGGCTTTAGATCATTTAGGTTGAAGGTAGGAGCCGCCTTAAGCGTGGTCGGCGTACCTGTATCCAATTGTCCTGATTTTACCGCTTCTAAAAATTGCCGGTACTTATTGTTGGACACTTCGTACTTGTCCATAAAAAATTCAGAAATCGTAATCTGCTTGTTCAAGGAAGCCTGCGTGTAAGCAATATCTTCATCGGATTGACCCATCCAAAAAGTCCCTGCTTTGATTGGAACCATGTCCAGGGGTAGGTTTTGCTTCCATCGAATTCGCTTTGCAACACCTGTTACCTCTCCTTTACGATTTGCCTTATCACTGGCCATCCCCTTTTTATTAAATAGTCCACAACTAGGTAGTAGCAGGATGGCTACTAACGCAAGTGCGATAGACAGAAAAGGAATTTTAATTCTAGTGTACATAAATGACATTTTTATACTATCATCAAATTTTTGGCCAAACTTAACCAAACTAAGAAAATGACTTCGAAAGTTAACTGATTCTGGCTCAATAAAACAAACTACTGAGTCGTTAATTGGTTTTTTTAACCTTCCAAAACACACAAAATTGCCTCCTTTTTGATAGGTTATTGCATGTTAAAACCTGAACCTTGGTGTTCGTTGAATCACTCGATTCACTGTTTTGGAAACATCCGACCAGGCATAACGCAACATCAACTCATGAGACGTAGGTGATTTGGCATCCACTCCTCCTACAACCAAGTCAAAGGCATATCCCAACTTTAAACTATTGTCTTTCAATAAACTATACCCTAGAATAAAGGACACAGATTCCTCTCCTCTATAAGCAATTCCTCCATTCACTTTTTCTTGGATTGTGGCTATAACGCTTACTTCATACGATAAAGTATGTGCCCCCAAAGATTTTAATAAGACACTAGGTTCTAATCGGAGCTGACCTATGGGACGCATCCGATAGCCCGTCAATAAATAATTGTGCAATTGAAGCCGATTTGCATAGCTCCCATCCCCGAAATCGTAAGAGGCTTGATTGAGGTGTCTTCCGCTCAGCCCTAGGTAAAAATCCCCGCGGTCTAGCATTAGGCCTGCCCCCATATCCAAAGCCACCTGGGACTCGGTGCCGGTCAGGGGAAAATTGGGCTCTGGATTGACAAATTGCAACTCCTCAAAATCCAAAGTGCTATTCGAAACCCCGAGGTATCCTCCAAAACTCAATTGGGTACGTTGAATCTTACGGTGGTAGCTCCCTTGGAAATTCACCTCTAGATTGGAAGTGGCCCCTAACTGGTCGTTGACCACAGTGAGCCCATACCCAAAATTTTTCTTTTTCAACCTATTTTGAAGCGTGAGCAACTGCGTAGTAGGAGGATTGCCCGCTCCGCTTGTGGCTGTATAACCCTGCCACTGAGATCGATGGAATGCAGAAAACTCAAGAGCGCCAGATTTTCCAGCCAAAGCAGGATTGAAATAATTACCGGCATACATGTACTGGGTAAACTGAGGGTCTTGCTGGGCATAGCCCCCCACCGATACAAGAAGCAAAAGCAGGAACCCTGCTGCTCTAAAAAATATAACCAAGTCGCTTTTTCTGTTCATTTGGCTGTGGAGTCCTCAAAATTAAACTAGTCTAGGAATTTAAACTGAGAATCCACCGAAAATGATTCTTAGAATTACAAATTATTGGCCTTTTTTATAAATAATTCCAAAGCCCCCGTCATACTTGGCGCATTTGGCATGGGCGCTTCAATGTCTAAAATCAAACCCATATCCCGAACAGCTTGTGCGGTGGTTGGGCCAAATGCAGCGATACGGGTTTTGCCCTGTACGAAATCTGGGAAATTTTGGCGCAGTGATTTTATTCCTGAAGGGCTGAAAAATGCCAAAATATCGTACTTGACATCTGCCAAATCGGATAAATCAGCCGCTACCGTATGGTAAATGATTGCTTCAGTAAATGCAATCCCCTGTTTCTCCATATAAGAGGGAATATCGTCCTTTCGGATATCCGAACATGGAAACAGGTATTTTTCACTTTTATGCTTTTTGAAATAGTCAAATAAGTCCTCTGCAGTCTTTAGACCCACAAATAACTTACGCTTACGAATCACAATGTATTTTTGAAGGTAATGCGCGGTTTGGTCTGAAATGCAGAAATACTTCATTTCAGCGGGCATTTCAATTTTGAATTCTTTACAGATCGCGAAGAAATGGTCAATAGCATTTCGACTTGTAAAGATGATGGCCGTATGCTTTAAAATGTCAATTTTTTGCTTTCTAAACTCTTTAGGAGGAACGGGTTCCACCTTGATAAATTGCCTAAAATCGATTTTCAACTTATATTTTTCTGCAAGCAGCAAATAGGGAGAGTTGGCTTCGGTAGGTTTAGGTTGAGATACCAGTATGCTCTTAACTGGGGTATAGCGATCTTTTGGAGCTGCACTCATGCGGGAGTCCCTTTAACGTTCAACACATTACTGTACAAGTACCATAATCCATTTGGTTAAAACCAAAAAGGGTACTATTTCAGCTAGGCAAAGGTAAGTAAATAAATGATACTTTTTAAAATTCAACCGACTCATCATTATCAAAAAAAGTCCAAGCACACCTATCAGATATACCCAAAAGAATCCTTGCATCAAGTGACTAAAAACAGATGGAAGCACATAAAAATCGTTGATAACAAAAAAACTGCTCACTATTAGAATCAACGCAAAACCAAAGGTGATCAGGCGTAGTAAGTAAAAAAAATGGGCAAATTCTGATTTCCCTAAATCAAACAAGTAGCTCACTAGCTTGATTGCAGAGAATTTCAATATGGTAAGTAGTAAAATCAGAAAAGAAGCCAACAACCAAAAGAACAACAAGGAGAACGCACTGAATCCCATCCAACTGTCCAGCCAATCCGGTCTGAAAATGACAATACCCGTCACCATATTTTGAGCAAGCATCATGGAAACTAGAAATAAGAAAAATAAAATATCAAAGGAAAACACTTTTTGAAGGCCTCCACTTTCTGAAAAGTCTTCCGCTTTAATCACCGATAAAGGCTGCAATAAAACTCCTAATAAATAAGGATAAACCCTTCTGTACACTGCTGCTAAACCTAAAATCAAGATAAGGGATACTGCAAAAAAATCCTTCAATGGCTGAATCGATGTACGCTTCTGATCCGCCATTAATTGCTTTTCCAAATCTATTTCCTCTTCCAGTTTAGTGTTTTTGGCCACCTTGGTCACCTTTAAACCAACTTCACCTACCTGAATGCGGTCATTGATCACCGTTACAAGCAAACTGTCCTTACGGAATTCTCTTTTGAGGGAGGCAGTGGGGATAAAAAAAAGGGTATCCCTCGGAATCAACTCCCAAAGTTTCCTATCAATAAAAATCGTGGAGTTCCCAGGAACCTCAAATTGGAAATAGGAATGAGGAAAAGAATTGACTACCAACAAGACTTCTTTCTGTCCTACAGATCCAACCAGGGCTTGCTCCGTAGCATTTGCCCACTTCCCCTCGTAATTTTCCAATACCTGCCCAATCCCCCAATTGGAGATAAAAAACAGAAAGAAAAATAACGCGAATCTGTACATCAAGGATCGTTTCGAATTAAGGCTAAGCCCAGAAGGAAAACTTAAATTTGAGAAATTTATTCACTTCAGGAGATGAGTATTCCGGAAATTAGTTTCAATTACAAAATTCATCAATCCGCAGTCCGCCTCCAAATGTATTTTCTTTGCGGTGCAAAAAATTCATTTGATTTGAAACAAACCAATACCGTCTATCCTATCTGAACAGGGAATTGCTACTATCTTTACCTGAGATTTACTTAACTAATGGCAGGACTTTACATTCACATCCCCTTTTGCAAACAGGCCTGTCACTATTGCGACTTTCATTTTTCAACTAGCCTTCAATTACTTCCCCCATTGGTGGAAAGTATAATCCTTGAAATGGAACTTCGCAAAGACTATTTGAAAGGTGAGTCTGTAGATTCAGTCTATTTTGGGGGCGGCACCCCATCTTTGCTTCCTTCCGCATTCTTGGAGCAAATTCTTGACCAAGTAGCATGTATTTTTCCTGGCAAAAAACTGGAAATCACCTTAGAGGCCAATCCAGATGACCTGAATCCCAACTCCTTAGCTACTTGGAAGACCTTAGGAATTGATCGCCTAAGCTTGGGGATCCAAAGTTTTCAAGATGAAATTCTTGCTGCCTACAACCGGGCCCACAATGCCCAGCAAGCGAAAGAGGCTATTCACTTGGGTCGATCTGCTGGATTTGAAAAGTTTTCAATTGACCTGATTTATGGCTTCCCTCATACCGATCACAGCTTGTGGAAAAAGGATCTAGAAGAAGCCTTGTTACTTGACCCTGGCCACCTATCTGCCTATTCCTTGACGCTTGAGCCCAAAACTACCTTTGGCAATTGGGCAAAAAAAGGAAAATTTATCCCGGCAGAGGAAGAATTTGTAGCCCAGCAATTTGAATGGCTCCAAGAACAATGTGATCAAGCCGGGTACCTGCAATATGAAATTTCTAATTTTAGCCGTCCTGATCAAGCGGCAATCCACAATAGTAATTACTGGAAACGCATCCCCTACCTAGGCATTGGCCCAAGTGCTCATTCCTTTGATGGAAATACAAGAGGTTACAATCCTCCTTCAAACCCCAATTACATCAAGGCATTAGCCAAAGGCACATCCCCTTTTGTGGTAGAATTTCTTGAAAAAGAAGAATTGATCAACGAAGAAATCCTAACAAGCCTTCGAACTAACTGGGGGCTAAATACCGCAAGTTTGGCTGATCGATACCAATTAGACCTCTTCCAAATCAAAGAAGCTAGCCTTACTAAATTAACTTCCCTAGGGATGATTCATGCGGAAGGGAAAACGCTAACTTTGACACGGAAAGGCAAATTACTAGCAGACAGTATCGCCGCCGAAATTTTTGTTGAACCCCATGACTTACTCTAGAAAGAAAGATGCCGCCCCATTGGGAGAGGCCTTTCAAGACTTACTGAAATCTTATCGTCTAGAAGATACCTATCAGGAAAAAGTCCTCCTTGCTTCCTGGCCAAATTTGATGGGAAAAACCATTGCTGATCGGACTAGCAGCCTCTACATTAAGGACAAAAAACTATTTGTGAAAATTACGTCTGGCCCAGTAAAAAAAGAGCTTCAACTGAATAAATCTAAGGTGATTGCTCTGATCGAAACCGAAGTAGGGAAAGGAATTGTAGACGAAGTCGTCTTCCTTTAAATTTTTTGAAAGATTTAACAATTCTCCCCGATTTCGAGTAAGTACGAGTAGCGCTGCATTGATCGACATTCCCTATTTTTGGAATATAACCCCATGATCAAGATCACCTCATTTCCACTTGGCAGAATAAGCCTCTTGTTGGCCATTTTAATTTGGCTAGCTCTGGTATTGGTGGATTTGGTGCGGATTTTTGGAATGATCAACAACCTCGAATCGGGTATTTCCGAGGAGGTTACTTGGATTTTAGAAATCCTATTTTTCTTTTTTGTGTATTTGGTTTACCGCCATTTTTTTTGGAAAAATCGTAACGCGGACTTCCTTACCCTAATTTGGAGAGGAGTTTCTACGGGGCTTTTTGCAGCAGGCGCAGGGTTACTCACCGAACTGATTTACCTTGCTTTTGGGGAAAGTAAAATTGGCACCGACCCCTTTCTAAACAATATTTTTTACCACATCAATTTTGGCTGGACCAGTGCTTTCTTGATTTCTACGACCTTATTGTGGAGGCATTTGATCCTTTATCAAAAGAATAAGCAGGTGGTCAAGCAATGGCAGGTATTCGAACTATCCATGTTGGGAGCCTTATTTTTTATCTTTTTCAACCACAACAATTTGGATTATAGTTTCCTGTTTGGATTGGTCATCCTTCTAGTAATCTCCATTCTTCTTGCGGTCAATTTGAAATGGATTCCCTACCTCAATTTTAAAGAGAAATGGAAAACCCTACTCTTTCTATTCCTTATTTTATTGAGTTCTGGAATCCTATTTTACAGGGTACTCTCCTATGGTAATGAGGCCAGATTACAAATCAACCTGACCGACAACTTGTTTCTCATGTCCTTATTTGGGTTTGTATTTGCCTATGGACTATTCAGCTTCCTAGTGACCCTTTTCAACTTACCTACTTCGTCTGTTTTTGAACAAAAATTAACCGAGGCCATTAATTTTCAAAAGTTAAGCCAATCCATACAACCTGAAGAAAATGAAGAACAGGTACTTGACATTTTACTTGATTCCTGCATCAGTGCTTCCTACTCTGATTGTGCTTGGATTGAACTGAATCCCAAGGAGCAAATTCAAGTGAAAAATTCCCTACGCCTGCTGGATCGTTCGACCCAAATAGGCCTTGCTTCTTTATTCCCCCAAGAAACGCAATCCTGGACCTTTAGTCTGACGACTGAACAAATCCAACCCATTCGACTCAATCATCCTGAATATAAATCCGCACTACTTGTACCCCTAGTAGTGAATAAATCCATCCTTGCACGAATCGTACTCATTAAGGAGGTAAAGGAAGGATTCAACAAGGAAATGATCGGTATCATCGGAACCTTTGCAAGACAGGCTTGCATTGCTGTAGAAAATCATCGCCTCCTCAACCAAGCCATTGAAAATGAACGCTATCAGGAAGAACTAAAAATTGCACAACGCGTTCAAAAAGCCCTATTGCCACTCAAACTGGATCATCCAGACACCTTTGAGATCAGCGCTTATTCCAATACAGCTGATGAGGTGGGGGGTGATTACTACGACACCTACCAAGTCGATCCCAATCATTTCGTCGTGATCATGGGAGACGTGTCTGGAAAAGGAACTTCGGCAGCTTTTCACATGGCACAAATGAAGGGAGTATTCCAAAGTTTGATCCAACTCGGTCTCAAGCCTGCCGAGTTCATGAAAAAAGCGAATGCCGCTCTCAGCAAGTGTTTGGAGCGAAATCACTTTATTACGGCTTCAGTTTTTGAAATTAATACGGTTACGCATACATTCTGTCATGCTCGAGCAGGGCATATTCCCACCTTGTGGTACAAGGCAAATGAAAAAACCGCAGGTTTTATTTCAATTGAAGGACTTGGACTTGGTATCGTTAGAAACCCAAGCTACCAAAAACACGTACACGAGAAAACATACGAATACCAAGTTGGTGACCTATTAGTACTGCTAACGGATGGAATACTGGAAGGCAGAAACGAAAATGGGGAACAATTTGGTTACGAAAGATTGAAAAACTTAGTTGAAGAGAAACATCAACTATCCCCACCAAACTTGCAGCAGGAAATCATCGATTCGCTCCACCAATTTGTTGGAGGAGATGGAATGATAGACGACGATTATTCCCTGCTAGTTATCAAATTCACCCAATAGGATTAAACTGGCGAAACATGCTACGAATTGAGAAAATAAAAGAGGAAAATAACGATATTCTACGCCTAATTGGTGAAGTAGACGCGAGTAATTCTGTTCTATTAGACCAATCTATTCAGGAAGTAGTCCAACAAGGCACCTCCTTTTTATTAATTGATGGAAAAGAACTAGGATACATCTCATCCGCGGGGTTGGGGGTATTTATGTCCTACTTGGATGATTTTTCGGAAAGAGGCATTCGATTTGCAATTTTCGGGTTGAACCAACAAGTTGGCGAAGTATTTAAAATTCTTGGTCTAGACCGATTGATGTCCATTGTCCCAGATAAGTCAACCGCTATCGCTGCCCAACATGAATCCTAAGTTTAATTTATCCTGCAGTACCGCTGCATTGACTGAATTGAGAAGCTTCTTGCAGCAAAAATTAGCATTTTACAGGCTATCGGAGGGAGAAAAGCACCAAGTAACCCTAGCAGTGGAAGAAGTTTGTGCCAACCTAATCATCCATTCTCATGCCTGCAATCCTAAGGAAGAAATCCAATTGGAAGTCAAAGAATTCAATAAAAAGATTATCATAGAAATTATTGATAAGGGGAACGCATTCAACTTATTGGAATACCAAGTCCCTAACTTGAATCAGGTGATTGAAGAAAAGCGAAAAGGGGGTATTGGAATCTTATTGGTGAAAAAAATCATGGACGAAATCCAGTTTGAATCCAAAAACGGGAAAAATATTTGTAGGTTAATTAAAAATTTTCAGCCCTAAAAGAAGTTAATACTCCGATAAATGCTGCTTTCGCCTTGAAATCTTACTAAATTTGTTCAGTTGATCTCTACTTTGGACTAAAACCTAATGAACCACCGAGTCCTTTCGGCCTTTTTCACACTTCTTTTTCTCACCTCCGTGGGCTTTTTTGGCCTTGGTGCACACGCACAGGAACAGACTGAGGTACTCTTTACCGTAGGCTCAAAGGCTGTAGCAAAGGAGGAGTTTTTGTATTTGATCACCAAAGGAAAAAAAGTAGACCCTGCTGCCGCAACCCTAAGCAGAGAGGAATTTGAAACTAATTTCGATCAATTTTTACTTTTTCAATTGAAAGTAGCAGAAGCTGAATCCATGGGACTTCATCAATCTGAAGAATTTGATCGTGAATTTGGAAGTTTTAAAGAATCGTTGATTGCTCCATTTTTGATTAAAAATGGAGTAGAAGAGGGAGAACTTCGAAAGGTCTATGGCCGAATGCAGGAAATTGTACGTGCCCGCCATATTTTATTTCAATTGCCACCTAATGCGCGTAATGAAGACAGCCTTTCCGTGCTAACGATGGCATTGAAGGTAAAGGCAGACCTAGAAAATGGAGGAGACTTCAATGCCTTGGCGCTAGAATTCTCGGATGACCCCTCGGCCAAGGTGAATAAAGGAGATCTTGGATACTTTACTGGATTACAAATGGTCCAGCAATTTGAGGAAGCCGCATACATGCTTCCTGTAGGAAGTATTTCAGACCCTGTTTTAAGTGATTTTGGCTACCATATCATTCAAGTAAATGATCGTCAAGCCAACCCTGGTGAAGTACAGGTTTCCCATATCTTGGTACGCTTCGACCCAGAAAATAGTGCTCAAGAAGAAAATGCACGGAGGAGAATTTCTGATATCTATGCGGAAATACAAAAAGAAAATACCCGATGGGAAGAGATTGTAAAATCCTATTCTGAAGATCCCGCCACCAAAGAAGGGGGAGGAATTTTACCTTGGTTTGGAGTAGGGACGATGATTCCAGAATTTGAAATGGCTTCCTTATCCTTGACCGAAATCGGAGAGATTTCTCCCCCATTAAAAACACCCTACGGTTACCACATCTTACGTTTGGAAGGAAAGCGTCCACTTCAATCCTATGAGGATCTAGAACAAACAATCAAATCCAAAATTCTTCGCAACTCCAAATCAGGCATGATCCAATCTCAGGTAATCGCCATGCAAAAATCAAGATTTGGGTTTAAAGAAAATGAAGCAGAACTAGCAAAACTTTCCAATACACTGATTTCAGAAGATCTTGCCTCCTTTGGCACTTTAGTAAAAGATAAAAGCCTGTCTGGAGTTCAACTTTTCTCAGTCAACAATACCTCCTATGTGGTAGGTGACCTATGGAATTTTATGCAAGCGGAAGAAGTGACTCCAAAGGGAACTGGCACTTTCTTCAACCGTTGGCTGGATAAATTTGTAACTGAAACTTTGGAGGCCATTGAAGAGAAAGACCTAGAGGCCAACAATTCAGAATACCAAAAACTGATCAAGGAATATAGAGATGGGATTTTGATGTTTTCCTTAACCAATCAGGAGGTCTGGCAAAAAGGCTTGAACGACAGCATCGGACAGCAAGAGTTTTACAAAAACAATATCCAAAACTACCAGTGGAAAACAAGGGTACAGGCCTATTTAGTAAAAGTAAACGATGCTTCTAAATTAGATATTGCACGAAAATCTCTTCAAAATAAAGGTTTTAACACGGATAGTTTTGCCTCATTTGAAGCAGATTACCGTGCCAATTACCCTACTGCTTATGCTACCGAATCCGGGACTTTTGAGTACGAAACACATCCCATCCTTTCTAAGGTGGATTTGAACCAGTCCTATCAAGAGTTGGTCGTGGAAGGAGTACCTTATATTCTTGTCGTAGGGAAAATTTACCCTCCAGGACCTAGGAAATTTGAGGAAGCGCGCGGGTTAGTCATTCGAGATTACCAAGCTTTTCTAGACCAAGCTCTCCTAAAGCGACTCAAAGAAAAATATCCCATCCAAATCAATTCTGGGGTAAAAGAAAAGGCCTTTGCAGCTCTAAACCAATAATTCTCCCCATTCGGATTTTCCGAAAAAGAAAAAACTATGAAATTGCTACACCGACTTATTCCGAGCCTATTTGCATTTTGGATCTTGGGACAAGCTCAAGCCCAAGAAACCGCCACAGGACAGGTGGTGGATAAAATTGTTGCCAAGGTAGACAACAATATCGTACTCGAATCCGAAGTCCAAAAGACCTACCTTGAAGCGCTATCTCAAGCCCAACAAGGGATTGAAGCCCCTACCCGATGTACCGTATTTGAAAGTTTATTGATCAATAAACTAATGGTCGCCAAGGCAGAAATCGATTCGGTTATCGTGACCGATGCTGAAGTCATGGTTGAAACTAATGGTCGTTTTAATATGGTTATGCAACAGTTTGGCGGAGACGAATCCCTTCTTGCTGAAATGTATGGCAAGACTGCAGATCAATTAAAAGCCGAACTTGAAGATGTAATCCGAGAACAAAAAATTGTTGAAAAAATGAGGAAGACTATCACGGAGGGCATTACTGTGTCCCCTGCAGAAGTTCGCGCATTTTACTACAGCATTCCCAAAGATTCCCTTCCACTGTTCACCTCTGAGGCTACTGTAGGCCAGATTGTCCGCAAACCAGAAACAAATCCTCAAGTACGGGAACAAATTCTTGCCCAATTGACCCAATTTAAACAGGACATTGGTTCTGGGAAATCAACCTTCGCAGAACTTGCCAAAGCTCATTCGGAAGATCCAGGATCTGCAGCACAAGGTGGAGATCTCGGTTTCTTCAGAAGAGGAGAATTGGCTCCTGAGTACGAGGCTACGGCGTTAGGATTGCGTCCTGGTGAATTGTCTGATCCTGTAGAAACCCAATTTGGGTTTCACCTGATCCAATTACTTGAAATTAAAGGTACGACCTTTAATACACGACATATTCTACGAATCCCAAAAGCCAGTGAGCAAGATATCCAAAAAGCCGAACGCTACTTGGACAGTTTGAAAAAAGAAATTTTAGCAGGAAAAATCGAATTCGCAAAAGCTGCCAAAGAATATTCTCAAGATAGAACAACTTCCGATGCAGGTGGATTTTTTACCGATCCTGCTACCACTTCAAATCGACTATCGCTACGTACCTTGGAAGATCCTGTGCTGTACTTTACGATAGACACCATGAAAATTGGCGACATTACGCCTCCGATTCGTTTTGAAGATCCACGAGAAGGCACCAAAGTTCGGGTCCTGTACTACAAGGCACGCTACCCAGCTCACAAGGCTAATCTGGAGGATGATTATGAAAAACTAAAAGCTGCTACACTTCGTCGCAAAGAAGATGAGGTGCTGAGCAAATGGTTTGTTACTGCCAAAGAAGACATTTACATTGACATCGATCCAAGTTACGATCGATGCAACGCACTGAAAGAAAAGTAAAATAAAAACCTCACTTAGGTGAGGTTTTTTTATGCTTCATTTTTAAAAAAAAGTCACCTTCCCTCAAAAAATCTCATTACTCAACCAGGTCAAAATCTGGCTAATCAACTTTTTATTCCAAAAGTTTACTCATAACGGTTAGTGAGTACTCTCCTCGATGGATTCACCTCCTTGGGTTTGCTTTTCAAAAAGCGCAGCATAAACTCCCTTTTGCTCCATCAAAGACCCATGGTCGCCACGCTCCACAATTCGCCCTTCATCCAAGACGATTATTTGATCTGCAAGTTTGGCCGAAGACACCCGGTGGGAGATGATAATGGAGGTACGGTTTTTCATGATTTTTTGGAGGGAGTTCAAGATCGCATTCTCCGTCTTGGTGTCCACCGCAGAGAGGCAGTCGTCCAAAATCAAAATCTTCGGCTCCTTCACAATGGCTCGCGCAATGGATACCCGTTGCTTCTGTCCTCCGGAAAGTGTGATGCCTCGCTCCCCCAATAAGGTGTCAAAGCCCTTCGGGAAATCGAGGATGTTTTGATACACGTCCGCATCCTTTGCTGCTTGCGTAATCCGATCTAGGTTGGGCCGATCCAACCCAAAGGCAATGTTATTGGCAATGGTATCCGAAAAAAGAAACACATCTTGAGGAACCACACCGATTTGACTACGCAAACTGGCAAGTGAATATTGCTGAATGGGCCTACCATCCACCAAGATCTCTCCAGCGCTGGCATCGTACATGCGCATGAGTAGGTTGGCTAGGGTAGATTTTCCCGAACCTGTAGTCCCAATGATTCCGAGGGTTTGTCCTGCGGCTATGGAAAAGGAAACATCACGTAGCGCCTGCACCCCTGAGTCTGGATAGACAAAGGAAAGGTGATTTACTTCAAGCGCCCCGGCCAAGGTTGATTCCAAGTTTTCAACAGACACCAAATCAGTCTTTTGATCGAGTAACTCATTAATGCGTCGCTGGGACACCTCTGCGCGCTGCACAATGCTGGTTACCCAACCTAAAGAGGCTACTGGCCAGGTGAGCATGTTGACATACAAGATAAACTCCGCGATAACCCCATAGCCAATCTCCCCTTGAATAACTTTCATTCCTCCTACATAGACGGTAATGATGGTGGATATCCCCACCAAGGCCATGATCAAGGGGAAAAACAAGGCGTTTACTCGTGTCAACTCAATGGATTGATACTTGTATTCCTCACTTGCCTTATCAAACTCAGAGGCAGAATCCTGTTCTCTCACAAATGCCTTCAACACCCGAATTCCTGAAAATGCCTCCTGCACAAAGGTGCTGAGTTGCGAAAGGCTGTGCTGAATTTTCTCTGATCTCGCGTTGATCAGGTTATTGACATAATAAATACTCAAGGAGAGGATT
>JACCEB011000463.1_pt1 | contig 14669 bp, 11 predicted proteins | sample 7454761 | NCBI WGS metagenome assembly JACCEB01 (sample SAMN15323454, study PRJNA562643) | freshwater metagenome | isolation source: river surface water | place: USA:Blue River Watershed | collected 2017-08-18 | reverse complement strand
ATTAGATTTATTAGACCCCCAAAAAATAAATCTTAGAAAAAGTAAATTCCAAATCGACACCATTTTTATTTCAGCCAAGACCGGGATGGGTTTAGATCAGCTAAGACAACGAATATTAAGCTTGGCGGGCTGGCAAAGTAATTTAGCCGCTGGCGCGTTTACTGCGCGGGATCGCCATCTCACTGCTATTCACAAAGCCAAAGACCATTTATTAAAAGCCCAAATACATGGCTTTAGTGGCAACCGACATCTGGAGTTGTTTGCAGAGGAGCTGCGTTGTGCGCAAGATGAGTTAGGGCAAATCACCGGAAAATTATTGCCCGATGAGCTCCTAGGAAAGATCTTTAGTGAGTTTTGTATCGGCAAGTGACACGTCAATTTAACATGACATAAATGTTAAAATTAACACATCCAAATTACTTGCAAAAAATATTATCTTTAATAATTAAAGGTTTACATTTGAGGGTCTCATGAATAAACCAGCCGGTCCAAACGCAGTGCAAATTAATGCCCCGAGCTATGTAAAAAACACAAAACTGATTCAATGGGTTCAAGAGCAAGCTGCGTTGACCCAGCCCGATCGGGTGCACTGGTGTGACGGCTCTGCAGGCGAATATGACGCCTTATGCGAGCTGCTGGTCAAGGCGGGTAGCCTTAAAAAATTAAATCCAGCAAAAAGAAAAAATTCTTATTTAGCAATCTCTGACCCAATGGATGTAGCACGAGTAGAAGATCGCACTTTTATCTGCTCTAAAAATAAGGATGATGCTGGCCCAACCAACAATTGGGTTGATCCTAATGAAATGCGCGCGACATTAACACCTTTATTTGAGGGCTGCATGCGAGGACGCACAATGTATGTTGTGCCGTTTTCAATGGGACCACTGGGGTCGCCGATTGCCCATATTGGCGTTGAGTTGTCCGACAGCCCCTATGTGGCAATTAATATGCGGATTATGACGCGCATGGGCAAAGCTGTGATTGAGCTTTTGGGCGCAGACGGTGAGTTTGTCCATTGTGTTCACTCGGTGGGTAAGCCCCTTGCTCCTGGCGAGAAAGACGTTGTCTGGCCAAACAACCCAACGAAGTATATTGTTCATTATCCAGAGACAAGAGAGATTTGGTCATTTGGCTCCGGTTACGGTGGCAACGCATTGCTTGGAAAAAAATGTTTTGCCCTACGTATCGCTTCAACCATGGGTCGCGAACAAGGCTGGCTTGCGGAGCACATGTTAATTTTGGGCGTTACCTCCCCCGCAGGAAAAAAATATCACGTTGCCGCCGCATTCCCATCGGCATGCGGAAAAACGAATTTTTCGATGATGATCCCCCCCAAGGGTTTTGAGGGCTGGAAGGTCACCACGATTGGTGATGACATCGCTTGGATCAAGCCACGTATAGATCCTGTTACCGGTCAAACACGGTTGTTTGCGATTAATCCAGAGTCTGGATATTTCGGTGTTGCTCCCGGAACTAATCGCGCGACAAATGCAAACTGTGTTGATTCTTTAAATCGAGATGTGATCTTCACTAATGTCGCATTGACCGATGATGGAGATGTTTGGTGGGAGGGTTTAACAGATATTCCACCAAATCATTTGATAGATTGGCAAGGCAAAGATTGGACGCCAGAAGATGGTAAAGCAGGCCGGCTGGCTGCTCACCCTAATGCGCGCTTTACCATGGCCGCCACCAACAACCCTGCAGTTGATTCCAATTGGGACAATCCTGAGGGAGTTCCGCTCGATGCATTTATTTTTGGTGGACGCCGCTCAAGCACGGTGCCCTTAGTAACAGAGGCGCGTAATTGGGTGGAGGGCGTTTACATGGCCGCGACGATGGGCTCTGAAACTACCGCTGCTATTACTGGCAAGGTTGGTGTTGTGCGCCGCGATCCTTTTGCCATGATTGCTTTTGCTGGATACAACATGAGCGACTATTTTCAGCATTGGTTAAGCATTGGCAAAAAGCTGGAGGCCGAGGGCGCCAACCTACCTAAAATTTATTTAGTGAATTGGTTTCGCAAGGATGAAAACGGCAAATTTATCTGGCCAGGCTTTGGAGAAAATATGCGTGTTCTTTCTTGGATCCTGGGAAGGGCCGAGAGCAAGGCTAGTGCCAAAGAGACGCCGATCGGCCTTTCGCCAAGTCACTCAGACCTAAATTGGAGCGGTTTAAGTCTTTCGGCTGAACAGTTTAATAAATCGATCGCAGTATATCCTGAGGACTGGAAGGTTGAGCTAGATTTACACAAAGAGCTCTTTGATAAGTTAGCACATCGTTTGCCAAAAGAATTGATTGAAGTAAGAGCCAAGCTACAACAGAGTTTTAGTTCTTAGCCCGCTTGCTTCAAAAATATTTTGACGTATTGATTGTGGGCGCCGGCATTGCCGGAACAACGCTCGCAAGCCAATATGGACAATTGGGCCTGCGCGTATGTTTGATCGATGAACAGGGCGGTCCGGGAAAGTCTACATCTGCTCATGCCGGTGCGATTGCGCACCCGGCGTTAGGCCGTACCGCAAGCAAATTACATAAGATAGCGCTAGCCGCGTTTAGGCTAGCCGCCAGTGACTGGCAAGATCATTGGGAATCGCGCGGAGTCTTTTTGCAAAGTAAAATAAATGCAAATTTTGATGCACCTGCTCTTTCTGAAAAATTACATCACCTTGGCATGGGTGCCGATATTGCCGAGCTAGTTTCTCTAAAGCGGTCAAGTGAACAATTTGGGCTTAGTCGACCCGGCGTTTGGTTTCCAGGCGCGGGCTCGATGAATCTCGGAAAACTATGCCAACAATTGGTTCACGAGAACCGTTCTCTTCATACTATATGGTTTACCAAAATAGCTCGCATTGAAAAACAAAGTGGGAATTGGTTAGCAATGGATGAAGACGGCAATCAACTGGTCAAGGCACATACAGTTATTTTGGCTAATGCGTTTGGGGCTCAAACCCTTTTAGAGCGATTTAATATCAAATTGTTTCTAAAGCCCGTGCGCGGCCAACTTAGTATTTTTGAATTTACTAAAGAGTCGGGCCTGTTGGCACATTTACCAAAAACTATTGTTTCGGGAGAGGGCTACTGTCTTCCGCCGCATTACAACGCAGCTCGCAAAAATTATCACTGGCTTGTTGGCTCAAGTTACGATGAGCATGACGACTCATTATTGCCAAGAGTGCAAAGTGACCAGCATAATTTAGAGTTGGCAAAAGCCATGCTAGCACCTCTGAGGCTAGATTGCAGTTACCTTAAAGTATTCGATCGATTTGTGGGCATTCGCTGTGTGACGAAGGATCGTCTACCGCTAATCGGCAGCCTGTCAAATTTAGATAACGTTTATGTAGTTAGTGCGCTGGGATCAAGAGGGCTTTTGTGGGCCACTCTCGCTTCTTATGTAATTCCGGCGCTATCTCACTCCTCCGCTTTTGCTTTAGATCGACTTGCGCGTTTTGGTTTGGATTCCGATTTGCTATCCTCTTTGTCACCCACCCGCTTTTTGGCCGGTGCTTTAGCTTCAAACTCAAAACCAATTTTTCCACCAACGCCTAAAGCAAGATAAGCCTTAAATCCGCGACCCGTGCGATTAGATTTGAAATTAGTTAAAAGATCAGTTTTTCCAGTCTTCAGTAATTTTTTGATTTGTTCGGCAGAAATTTCTTGCTGAAGAACCACTTTGCCAGTTTTAAAGTCACACGTTTTACTTGGTCCAGTATTGTGCTCGCAGATATAGCGCATACCATCTTCGTACACAGCGCCAGAGCATTTGGGACACACGCCTAGCGCCTCTCTACCGGCGAAGTCAACTACCTCAACATCGTCTTCTTGCGCATTTCCAAAGTCGAACTCAAGCTTAAGGCCGGCATTTGGATAGTCGGCATCATCTTCTGGAATTTCAACTAATTTTATGATCGCAGCAAAGGGCCGACCCATTTTGCTACGAAAGCCTTGTAGAGGACCAATGGTTTTTTCCTTCAGCAGCAACTCTGCCTCTTCATATTCAAAAGCCCTGCCGCCGGGGGTTTTGCTAATCGTAAAGCCACAAGACTCACAAGCAAAGCGCCGATAATTTTCTTTTACCGCTTTACCACAATGGGGGCACGGAGTTTTTAAGGTAACGTAGTCGCCAGGGATGGTGTCGCTATTAAATTCTTTAGCACGCTTGACGATGCGTTGTGTCATTTGGGCAATTTCTTGCATGAAGGTATTGCGATCAAGTTTGCCCTGTTCAATTAGTGCCAATTTATGCTCCCAGGTTCCCGTTAAGTCGGGCTGAGTAAGCTCGGCTACGTCGAGGCCGCGCAGCAAGGTCATCAATTGAAATGCTTTTGCGGTGGGTATTAGCTCGCGCGCTTCGCGCACCATATATTTTTCTGCCAACAGGCCCTCAATAATGGCAGCACGAGTAGCCGGGGTCCCTAGACCTTTCTCCGCCATCGCTTCTCGCATGTCATCGTCATCGACCCACTTACCAGCGCTTTCCATCGCCGACAAGAGAGTTGCTTCGGTATATCGCGCAGGCGGTTTCGTTTTCAGAGCAATGAGCTCAATCGTTTCATTTTGAACCGATTCATTTTTTTGTACAGGGACTAGCTCATCATCGGCTTGGCTTGCTTTGCCGTATACACTTAGCCAACCTGGCTCTACCAATACACGGCCCTCAGTCTTGAAATGATGACCAGATACCTCTGTAATGCGCGTTGTTACTCGATATTCCGCGGCTGGGAAAAATACTGCTAAAAACCGCCTCACGACAAGATCGTATAACTTTTGCTCTGGCTCGCTTAGGCTTTTGGGCGCCTCGAGTGTTGGGATAATTGCAAAGTGATCAGAGATTTTGCTGTTATCAAAAATACGTTTATTCGGTTTGATCCAAGATTTTTTACCATCGCCCTTGAGGATGCTGTTGGCAAAGGGTTTGTATTCGGGCGAATGCTCAGCAAGATTCTTAATAGTGGCGTGAACAGTATCTAAATAATCTTCAGGCAAAGCTCTGGCATCTGTTCGTGGATAAGTTAAAACTTTGTGGCGCTCATAAAGCGCTTGCGCTAGACCCAAGGTATTTTTGGCAGAAAAACCAAAACGAGCATTTGCCTCGCGCTGCAAGCTGGTTAGGTCAAATAGCTGAGGCGCGAGTTGACTTGCGGGTTTTGATTCTTCGCTGACGACCCCCTTTTTGTTACGGCAGGCCGCCACAATACTTTTTGCAGCTGCTTCGCTCCACAAGCGATTCTCTCTCGCATCAGGGTCGGAGGGATCTTTTTTAAAGTTAGGGCTAAACCACTTGCCTTCATATACTCCAGCGGCTGCAATGAATTCGGCACGAACCTCCCAATAATCTTTGGGGATAAATTTACGAATTTGCTCTTCGCGCTGGACAACGACGGAGAGAGTCGGCGTTTGTACACGACCAACCGTCGTTAGAAAAAAACCTCCACCTTTGCTGTTGAAAGCAGTCATTGCTCGCGTACCGTTAATGCCAACCAACCAGTCAGCCTCTGAGCGACAGCGCGCCGCGTCAGCTAGGGGTTGAAGCTCTGTGTCTGAGCGAAGCTTGGCAAAGCCCTCACGAATAGCTGCCGGTGTCATCGACTGAAGCCAAAGACGTTCGATGGTTTGAGGGGCTTTGGCATGCTGGGCAATTAGGCGGAAAATTAATTCACCCTCGCGCCCGGCGTCGCAAGCATTAATTAGGCGGGTTACATCTTTGCGCTTGATTAGTTTTTGAAGAACTTTAAGGCGGGATTCAGTTTTAACGATGGGCCTTAGGTCAAAGTGCGGAGGTATTACGGGTAAGTTGGCAAATGACCATTTACCACGTTTGACCTCATACTCATCGGGGGCTGCAATTTCAAGTAGATGCCCAACTGCTGATGAAATTACATAAGCATCGTTCTCAAAATACTCATCGTGCTTCGTAAAACCACCGAGTGCTTTTGCTATGTCGTTGGCTACCGATGGCTTTTCGGCAATGATGAGTGCCTTGGCTTGCCCCTCCGGCACACTAGCTTTAGTCGTCTTTTTTGTTGTTGCCACAGTTACCTATCAGTTAATAGTAGACTTTGCCCATTTTTGGGTCAAAAGGAAGCCTAATTTAAACGTTTTTTTAAAAATGCCAGAATTACCCCTTTTTTATTATTAGCCCAAACAATAAACAAAAGTCAAACTAGGACCAATTACAAGGGCTCGAGAACTAATTTTTTACTATATAAATCAATTACTTATTCATTAAATAGTTTTAATCGCCGCTGCTTTAGTGGGCACCCTGATTCGGAAGCTCGCTTAGCACATCCTCAACCCGAGTAATTAGTTTTGCTCCTTCTTGAATTAATCGATGGGACCCTTCATAAAGCCTTGAAGACATTGGGCCAGGCACAACGAAGACTTCACGACCCAAGTGAGCAGAGATGTAGGCGGTAATTAATGAGCCGGATTTTTGGGCCGCCTCAATGACAATCGTGCCAAGACCAAGGGCGGCAATAATGCGGTTCCGCCTCGGAAAATGAAAAGCTTTGGGCCCAACCCCGGGGGGATACTCAGAGATCAACAAACCTTCTTTTGCAATTTGCTTAGAAAGTCGTCTGTGCTCCGATGGATAAACAAGGTCTAGCCCATTCCCACAAACAGCAATCGTTTGGCCTTTGCCCTCAAGGCTCAGGACTCCCGTGTGAGCAGCGCCATCAACCCCATAGGCAAGCCCAGAAATGACGTGATAGCCTGCAAGCCCAAGACGCGTTGCAAAGTACTGGGCATAAAGTAGCGCAGCGCGCGATGCCTTCCGGGCCCCAACAATCGCCAACATAGGCTGTTGAAGAAGATGAATGTTGCCCATATAAAAAAGTTTTTGAGGTGGGTCGCTTAGGTCAAATAGGCGTTTTGGATACTCTGTCGAATTTTGGGTAACGAAGCGAATTGATGGTGTGCAAGCTTTGGTTAAGATCATGGAGGTTTTCATTGGATCATTTTTGCCATGGTGCTTAATGTTGCCAATAAGGCCCACTTGATTTGTTTGTAAGATAATTAGGATATGGCCGTCTTATCGATCCTTCATTACCCCGACCCCCGACTTCATAAGGTTGCGAAACCCGTGATGACGGTCGATGCGCGCATTCAACAAATTGTTGATGATATGGCGCAGACAATGTATGAGGCTTCCGGTATTGGCTTGGCTGCAACACAGGTTGATATTCATGAGCGGATCATTGTGATCGATGCCTCTGAAGAAAGAGATGGATTAATGGTATTTATTAACCCTGAATTATTGTGGGCAAGTTCAGAGAAAAAATCGTGGCGCGAGGGCTGTCTCTCGGTGCCTGATTTCTTCGATGAGGTAGAGCGACCAGAGCGAATTAAAATAAGGGCGCTTGATCGACAGGGCAGTCCATTTGAATTAGAAGCCGACGGACTACTGGCAGTATGTTTGCAACACGAGATGGATCACTTGCAAGGTAAAGTTTTTGTTGAGTACTTGTCCCCATTAAAACGGAGCCGCATTTCATTAAAACTCAAAAAGCGCGCAAAAGAGTTGCTTGGGCTTCGCTAAGTAAAGCGTGTAAGCAATGAAAGTGATCTTTGCGGGTACCCCGGAGTTTGCTGCGCAGACATTGCGCTCCATTATCTGCGCAGGACATGAGGTGGTGAGTGTGCTCACTCAGCCAGATCGGCCTGCAGGCCGTGGGATGCATATTCAAGCGAGCCCAGTAAAGGTACTTGCCCAAGAAAAAAATATTCCGATATTGCAGCCTTCGAGTTTAAATACAATGGCAAGTGACTCTGCCAAACAATTAGAGGCAAGATCGGTGCTTGCCCAGCTCGATCAATTGCAATTTGATGTGGTTGTGGTTGTTGCATATGGCCTGATTCTTCCCCCAGCATTTTTACAAATGTCCGAGCGAAATGGGCGATTCGGCTGTTTTAATATTCATGCTTCTTTGCTGCCTCGTTGGCGAGGTGCTGCGCCAATTCAGCGTGCTATTGAAGCTGGTGATGCTAAAACCGGCGTAGCAATTATGAAAATGGACGCCGGTCTTGATACGGGCCCGGTTTTAATTAGTGAGGAGTTGGGTATTGGACCCGAGGAAACCAGTTGGTCGCTCCACGATCGCTTGGCACAGTTGGGCGCCGACCTCATTGTGCGGGCATTAAAAATCATTGAATCTGGCAGTGAGTATGCATTTAAACCTCAAGGTACTGGTGGCATTACTTACGCGAATAAGATTCTAAAGTCTGAAGCTGCGATTGATTGGCACAGAACTGCATCTGAAATTGATCGAAAGGTGCGCGCATTTAATCCCTTTCCGGGCGCTGCCACCCGGCTCCAGGGCGAGCCTATTAAAATTTGGAAAACACGACTACCTTCAGACGATTTTAGGCCCCTAGGAGCACAGTTTGCCCCCGGCTATGTTGTCGGCGACACTGCCGCTGGCGTTCTAGTCCAGTGCCAGGATCAATGCCTGGAGGTGCTGGAAGTTCAAAAGGCGGGTGGTAAAAAAATATCAGCGCGAGCATGGTTTTTAGCAAACCCTTCTGCCCAGGGTAAGCAGTTTTCTGGCGCATCCCATAAGATAGAAGATTAGGAAAACATAAGACAGACAGAATTAATTTGTCTGTGGTGATTGAGAGGAGCCTATATGTTCAATCTAGTGAAGACCGCCATTTTGATGGCCGCAATCACGGCATTATTTATCGTGATCGGTGGCATGTTCGGGGGTGAGCAAGGCATGGTCTTGGCCCTACTGTTTGCTCTCGCCATGAATTTCTTTAGCTATTGGTTTTCAGACAAAATGGTATTGCGAATGACCAATGCGCAAGAGGTGGATGAGAATTCTGCCCCACAGTTTTATGGCCTAGTGAAGGAGTTGGCTGCAAAGGCTGATCTCCCGATGCCCAAGGTATATCTAATTAACGAGGACTCCCCAAATGCATTTGCAACGGGACGCAATCCCGAGCATGCTGCGGTAGCTGCTACTACAGGCATCTTACGAATCCTATCAAACCGTGAGCTACGCGGTGTGATGGCGCACGAGTTGGCTCATGTTAAGCACCGCGACATTTTGATCTCAACGATTGCTGCAACGATGGCTGGCGCAATATCAGCAATTGCAAATATGGCCATGTTGTTTGGTAATCGTAATTCAGACGGCCGGTCTGGAAGCCCAATCGCTGGAATCTTGGTTGCTATTTTGGCGCCTATGGCCGCAGGTTTAATTCAAATGAGTATTTCACGCGCACGGGAATATGAGGCTGATCGCGGCGGAGCAGAGATTGCACAAGACCCAGAGGCATTGGCTTCTGCTCTCGAGAAAATTCATCGCTATGCCAGTGGCATCCCATTCAATGCAGTTGAACATCATCCAGAAACAGCACAAATGATGATCATGAACCCGCTTACAGCCTCGGGACTCTCCCAACTATTTTCTACTCATCCGGCAACCGAGGATCGTGTTTCGCGACTAATGGAAATGGCTCGAACAGGAACGTATCCTGCATAAAAGCGCAACAGAGGGTCGTGAGCCCGCGCAGGGCACATCGCTTGCTCAAGCTTTTCTTGGGTCGGCCGATTTAATCGGGCAGATTATTTATCAGGGGCATTCATTAAGTCAGGCGCTTGATACGCTTGAACCCAAATCACGGCCCGCAATTCAGAGTCTTACATTTGCAGCCTTGCGATCTTGGGTCCCTGCCCAGAAATTGATCAATCAACTGGTTCCTAAAAAACCCAGCAAAGAGCTTGATTTACTTTTAAGTGTTGCCATTACTCTGATTATTAATCAAGGCCGTGAAGACAATCAAAACCGGTATCCGATCCACACGATTGTGAATGAAGCAGTAAAGGCGGCTGCGATGACAGCCAAGACAAAACACGCACGGGGCCTTATCAATGCAGTCTTGCGAAAAGCCAGCACGCTATACGATAAAGATACTGAAGATCGGCCCATTGGCATTGCTTACCCAGCATGGTGGATTCAGCAATTACAAAATGCTTACCCTAAGCAATGGCAAACTATTTGTGCCATACAACAGAAAAGACCACCTTTAGTTCTTAGGATCAATATCAAAAAAATTGAGCCCAGCAGTTACCGGGCTTTACTCGATTCAAAAAAAATTGCTTATAGATATATTGAACAAATTGGCAAAATTTCCGTAAAGACCACGATTGTTATCGTCGACCCAATGCCGGTTTCGCAAATCCCAGGGTTTGAAGATGGCTTAGTTTCTGTTCAGGATGCTGGGGCACAGCTTGCGCCCATTCTTCTCAATCCGAAGGAAGGGGAACGCATTCTAGATGCATGTGCAGCCCCTGGCGGCAAAACAGCACATTTAGCGGAGTATATGCAATCGAATCAATACCATTTGACTGCTTTAGAGATTGATGGAGAGCGCATTAAAAAAGTGATCAGTAATATTGAGCGTCTTGCACTACCAAAAGGAAACATTGCGGTAATACAGGGGCGTGCTGAAGCTCGAGATTGGTGGGACGGCCTTCTTTTTGACAAAATTTTGTTGGACGTACCATGCTCGGCCTCTGGTATCGTAAGACGCCATCCCGACATTGTTTTTCTTCGGCGCCAAGATGACATCCCCAATCTTGTCAAGGCCCAGCGTGCCCTCCTCGAAAGCGCTTGGCAGAAGTTAAAACCAGGAGGACTTCTTTTGTATGTTACCTGTTCTATTTTTCCCCAAGAGGGTGCGGAGCAAGTTGCCTGGTTTGTCAGTCAGCACCCGAATGCTTTACGATTAGAGGCCCCTGGACAATTACTGCCCGACGAGAACCATGATGGATTTTTTTATGGCTTGCTAATGAAAAGTAAGGAATGATGGGTTTATCGCGCAAAATCACTTTGAGCTTCATTTGTATGTTGGGTATTTGTATTACCTCGCTTGCTCATTCACAAGTGATTAAGGTTAAACAAGCTGAGCTCGAGCGGGTTGACTCAGGCTGGTTACTCAATGCTAATTTTTCAATTGAACTACCAGCAGGATTAGAAAATGCGCTAAAGAAGGGGGTTACCCTAAACTTTTTAACTGAGTTTGAGCTGACACGCAGTCGTTGGTATTGGTTTGACGAAAAAGCTGTGAGTTTACAGCGTCAAGTACGCCTTTCCCACCAACCCTTAATTAATCAATACCGTGTCACTGCTGGAGGTTTTGTATTTAGTGCGGCGACTCTGTCTGAGGCATTACGGGTGGCCGGAACAGTTGGCGGTTGGAGCGTTATCGAGCCTACCGCCATTAGCCCAGATAAAAATTACGAAGCGTCGATACGCATGATTTTGGATTTGGGAAAGCTACCCAAACCTTTTCAGGTAGACGCTCTTAATAGTAAAGACTGGGCTCTTTCAGGAGAGTGGTTACGTTTCCCTTTTAATTCCTCGATGATGAATGTAGTGGGGCGTAAATAAATGACCATCCTTGCAGCACTAACCAGCAAAGATCTGATAAAGCGCCGGGCCTTACCCGCCCTTACTCTGCTTGCAGGATTTATTGCCCTGGTGCTGTTGTTGCTACTATCGACCGCAACTTCTAATACCGAATTTTTTGATAGTTACTTTATATGGTTATATGCTGCCAATATTATTGTTGGCGTTTTGTTACTACTGACCATCATCATACTGATCGTAGTGATTAGTATTCGTTGGCGTAAGGGTCGCTTTGGGACTCGGCTAATTGCCAAATTAGCCATGATCTTTGCATTGGTGGGGGTGGTGCCTGGACTTATTTTATACGGGGTATCGTGGCAGTTCGTTTCCAAAAGCATTGAGACATGGTTTGATGTGAAGGTCGAGTCAGCGCTTAATTCGGGTTTAGAGTTGGGTCGCGTTACGCTGCGCATTGCTCAAGAAGAGATCTTGGCTGAGGGTAAATTTATTGCTGAGCAAATTGTGCAGGTTCCTCCAGGAACCACTTCAGAGCAAGTTGGCAGCATGGTCGTGAAAATCCGCAACCAATTTGGCATTCAAGAAGTTAGCCTTTTTAATATGCAACGTACTTTAATCTTAAGTACTGAGTCTGGGGCCAAAAATTATTTTCCTGCACCAAGCCCTGATGTAGTCTCAGAGGCATTCAAAAAGACAGGCATTACTTTTTTGGATGAGATCGAAATGGAAAATGGGCAACATGGTTACCGTGTTCGGGCTATTGTGCCTATTATTCGTCAAAAAGTGATTCCAAGTAGATCGGGACCAAGCAAAAATGTAGAAGATAAATATTTCTTGCAGCTGGTGCGCTTTATTCCAGCACCGCTGGCTAAAAACATTTTTGCTGTGGAGTCTGCTTACAGCGAATATCAAGAAAAAGCCTTGGGTCGCATTGGTTTGCGCAAAATGTATATTGGTACCCTGACACTCACATTATTTTTTGCCTTATTTGTAGCGGTTACCCTTGCTTTATTGTTGGGCCGGCAATTGGCGCAACCCTTATTAATGCTCTTACGAGGAACGCAGGCGGTTGCCCAGGGCGATTTATCACCCAAACCTGAGCTCGATACGGGTGATGAGCTTGGAATGCTTACGCGCCAATTTAATGTCATGACCAAGCAGCTCTCCGATGCACGAAGCTCTTTGCAAGAGTCCAAAACCTTTTTGGAAACTGTACTAGCTAGCCTGACCGCTGGAGTCTGTATTTTTGATAATCGGTTTAATTTGACCTCAAGCAATCCCGGAGCAGCAAAAATTCTAGCGATTAATTTGCTCCCGCTTACCGGAAAACCATTGGGAAGCATCCCGGAGCTCGTTGAGTTTGATAAAGCGGTGCGTGAGGGATTTGCAACTCAAAATTTGATTACTTCTACATTAGACAAGACAAGCGAGAGGGCGACTGTTTGGCAAAAGCAAATACAAATTAACCCTGTTAATGAATATGAAAATGATCTAGGGGTAACTTTATTTGTAAGGGGTACCCAGCTGTCATCTGATCTCAAGATGATCGTGTTTGATGATATAAGTGATGTAATCGCAGCGCAACGATCGATTGCATGGAGTGAGGTAGCTAGACGTCTGGCGCATGAGATTAAAAATCCCCTAACCCCAATTCAGCTCTCAGCAGAGAGGCTGCAGCATAAATTAGAAGGCCAATTAAGTGCCGAACAACAGGAAATGGTTGAGCGCAGTACCAGTACGATCATTGGTCAGGTCCAAGCCATGAAGCAAATGGTTAATGAGTTTAGGGATTTTGCAAAAACACCGACACCTAATTTAACCGCTTTGGACTTAAATGAGTTAATTAGAGAAATTATGGGCTTATACGAGGGTAGCCTTATCACCACAAGCTTGGATTCCAATTGCCCGCGCGTCATGGGTGACCCAACGCAACTGCGTCAGGTGATTCATAACCTTTTACAAAACGCCCAGGATGCAAGTCTTGAGGGTGGGCGCATAGACCAGCGCATCGAAATAAAAACAGAATTAGTGATAATCAATCATATAGATCCAAAGCAGTTTGCAGTTCGAATGACGATTACTGATAGCGGACCCGGTTTTCAGGCTAAGATATTGGCAAGAGCATTTGAGCCGTATATAACATCAAAGGCCAAGGGCACGGGGCTCGGTTTAGCGGTGGTTAAAAAAATTATTGATGATCATGGGGCCAAAATTGTGATTCATAATCGGAGGCAGGGTGATGAAGTATTGGGTGCCCAGGTATCAATTTTGTTTGTAAATCTTGTTAAAGAGGTTACATAAGTATGGCTAGCATTTTGGTGGTTGATGATGAGATGGGGATTCGTGAGCTACTCCATGAAATCTTGACCGAAGAAGGACATACGGTATATCCAGCGGAGAGCGCAACACAGGCTCGGGCTGTACGTGAACAAATGGAGCCAGATTTGGTCCTGCTCGATATTTGGATGCCTGATACCGATGGGATTACTTTGTTAAAAGAGTGGGCTCGCGATAATTTATTAACAATGCCTGTTGTGATGATGTCGGGGCACGCGACGATTGATACCGCCGTTGAGGCAACGCGTATCGGCGCCCTTAATTTCTTAGAAAAACCCATTGCCCTACAAAAGCTTTTAAAGACTGTTAGCAAGGCTTTGGAGAGGGCACCAATCAAGAAGTCGGATGGTGGTGAAGGACCAATAACGCAGGCCAATATGCTGGAGCTACCAAAGAGCGGCAGCCCTGATGAGTACATCAGCGGTATAGCAAGAAGCTACTTTGGCTTGCCATTGCGCGAATCGCGCGATCTCTTTGAAAAAGCATATTTTGAATATCAAATGGTAGTTACGGGTGGTAGCATGACACGGATTTCGGAGTTCACCGGCCTAGAAAGAACCCATCTTTATCGTAAGCTAAAAGCCCTCGGGATTGATGTGACTAAAAACAAGGGTGAGTAACCTTTATATCTCAACCCCTGGTCTGGTAGCTCGGTCGGTAGAGCAGAGTGCTATCAATTCCTTTTGTGACAGAAATACCACTACGATTTCGAGTATCAAGGCACTTCAAAAATCAGGTGTGCTGCAAAATGCCTTAAAAGGCAACAAATAAATCAGTATTTAGTAATAAGACAGAGGATGAGAAACGCAAGCGAATAATCTTCAAACAAAACAATTGATAGGAAATTTAAGCTAAATTTGACAGACTGACTGTAAAGTTAGCAGTAATTATTCTTTAGGAATTTGCAACGTGAATTCACAACCCTTATCAGGTTTATTTTGGGCGCTTAAGCTACCT
>JACCEB010252093.1_pt1 | contig 14679 bp, 11 predicted proteins | sample 7454761 | NCBI WGS metagenome assembly JACCEB01 (sample SAMN15323454, study PRJNA562643) | freshwater metagenome | isolation source: river surface water | place: USA:Blue River Watershed | collected 2017-08-18 | reverse complement strand
TTCCTCGGACGTCATCACGAGGCCGAGAACTACGCCCGGCAGATGCTCGCCATCGCCATCATGCAGCCGAACCCATGGAAGCACATGGGCGATCATGCGGCCAACTATGTCGCGACCTTCGCCGCCGCGCGGGGAGATCATGAGCAGGCGATCGTTCTGCTCAACCAGGCCTTGGCTTGGGCCGCCAAGGATCCTTTCTCTGGACTGACCGACATCGAGCGCTATGCCGATAAGCTGGCCAAATCTTATGAGGCGTTGGGTAAGTTCAAGGAATCCAGCGATGTCCTGACGAAGTACCAGCCGCGCAAAGAAACCTTCCCTGACCGCAACCTCGTCACGATCTTCCGCTTCTTCTGGAGGCTGTTCAATCTGGGGTTCAAGTTCCGCAAGCCTCAGGATGCCATCCTGGATGCCAACATCGCTTACATCGCCGCGGCTTTGCCCAAGATCGGACTGAGGAGCGACACCTCCGAAATCTACTTCCTGATGGATATGATGAAGGCAAGGCTGCTCAAGTTCCGAGGCAAGAAGCCGGAGGCCAAGGAGGCCTTCGCCAAGATCTATGACACCTATCTGAACGAGTTCCCGGTCGCTGACGGCATGCTGAGCTGGACGCTCTCCGATCTGGCCGAACTGTGGCATGGGCCCGACCATCCCAACGAAGAGGCGAAATGCCTGCGCTTGGCCATCGCGTGCCTGGAGGACGCCGGTCTCGCCAAAGGCCCGGAGTATGCGCGTCTGCACAATCGCCTAGGTCTCTGGCATTCCGGCATGCAGTCCTATCAGGCATCCATCGAATGCTATCGGAAAGCCCTGGCTGCCTTGGAGCCGGGCGAGGAGCCGCGACTACAGGCTAATCTGTGTTGGAACATCGGACTCGGCGAGGCGGCCTCGATCGGCTTTGCCCGGCTGGGCGAGCTCCAGAAGGCCTGGAAGGCGACTCCGGCCGGGCAGTCCCATAATAAAGAGATTGAGCCTTTCCTGCGCCTACAGGAAACATTCAAAGAAGTACATCGGCGCTTCGTCCTCGCCCTAGGTCCCAAGCACCCCGACACGCTGCAGGCCCTCGATTTCATCCAAAAATCCCTTTCCTGAACACTATGGCCACCACCATCGACGAAGTCATCTCCTTCCTTTCCGACGAAGGCCTGCGCTACTCCCATTCCGAGGGAAATGATTATCTTCGGACCGGCTTCGCCATGAAGAAGTACGTGGATGTCGACGGAGATAAGCTCCTGCACATCGTCATCTCCGTCGAAGAGCAGGGCAAGTTCCTCAAGATCGCCGCTCCTTGCGCCTATCGCTTCCATCACGACGGCACCTCCTTCCACAAGCTGGCCCTGTTCCAGACGCTCCTGCAGATCTGCCACATGACCAAGATGGTGCAGTTCGAGTACGATCCGGACGAAGGCGAGATCCAGGCGATCGTGGAGTTCGCGCTCGAGGACGCCGACCTGACGCGCCAGCAACTGATGCGCTCGGTCTACACCCTGAGCGACGCTCTGGAGGAATACCACACCGCCATCCATGACGCCATCACCGGCGGCATCCCCTTGGAGAAGCCGAGCGAGCTGCGTCAGAACTACGAACGTTTCCTGAAGGAGCGCCGGATCGAACGCCTCCGTCAGCTGGGCTCAGACTCATCGCCGGACTCCGACGGCGCCCAGCCTCCCCTCTGAGGTCTTTCCCATGGCTACCACGCTGAAGAAGATCACCGAATTCCTCGATCAGGAGCGCCTGGACTACCTGCACAAGGAGGGAAAGCAGCACCTGCGTATGCGGATGCCGACCAAGAAATACATGCAGGTCGGGGCGAAGAACCATCACATCGACCTGGTCATCGCCTTGGAGGAGGAGGGGGCCTATCTGAAGGTCATCGCTCCCGAGGTCTACCATTTCCCGGCTAACGCGGGTTCGTTCCAGAAACTGGCGCTCATGCAGTCGCTCCTGCAGATCAGCCTCATGTCGAAGATGGTGCAGTTCGAATATGACGCCGACGACGGAGAAATCCGCGCCATCATCGAATTTCCGCTGGAGGACGCCGCGCTCACCAGCCGCCAGCTCATGCGCTGCATCCATGGCCTCGTGAAGGTCATGGACCGAAACCATTTCACCATCATCGATGCCATCAAGCATGGCCTGACGCCTGAAAGCCCCGCCGCGCTCCAGAAGGCCTACGAGAAGTACCTCGAAGAGCGCCGCGCCAAGCGGAAGCGCGACATGTGGGGAGACGGGAAGGAGGGCTGAGGTCAGGGGGTACGTGGGCGCGGTGACCTGGGGACATGCGCTTGCGCCAGGGGGCATGCGGGCAAGTCGACAAGCAGGGACAGCCACAGGTCTGGCTTGCGGGATGGTATAAGTCTTATAGACACTTCGCATGGCTGCTCACCTCTCGCGACAGGACCTCGTCAGGATAGCCTGGGGCCATCAGACGGACCCGGCCAAGTTTGACCCCAAGCCGCTTTTCGCCGAGATCAAGGCATGCGCGGGCGAAGAGGGAAGGCATCTCGCCCGGGCCTTGCCTAAGCTCTGGAAGCATTTGGATTATCATGCGTATGATGGGATGCGCTTCGCCCGCGCTACCGGTTTGTCTTCCGAGTCCTTCGAGGCCCTGATGGGTGTCCTTTCGAAAGGGCGTGGCAAAACGCTCTTGGACTATCGCTTTCCCGCCAGTCCTGCCGCGATGCTGTTCGTAGCCTTGGCGGTGGGTCGCTTCGATTTGAGGTATCACGGCGGAACCCTGGCGGCCAAGCCGGAAGGATTCTGGTATCCGCCTCATCTCAGCTTGGCCTTCGCGCGGGTCTGGCCGAATCACCTTGGCCTTGAACTCTACGAGGGCCTGGTCGACGCATTGATGAACGTCCCGCCTCGTGGCCTCTTTGATATCGACTCCATGACGGTCGGAAGGGTCGAGCTTTTGGACGTTCCGTCGAGGGACGAGCCGAGCGCCCCCTATGGCCGCCAGGATGAGGCCACGGGAAGAGTCCGGGATGACAAGGCCGAGCGGATCCTGCACATGGTGAAGTCAGCGTTTGGTTCCGAAGCCGACCTAGCGGTTCCGATGGTCTACCAAGACCCGTCTGAGAAGGATTTCCTCAACGCTTCGAGGACGCTGACCAAAGCCAGCGGCTGGGACGGAGCCTCCGAAGGACGGCCACGGATAGGGTCGCCGACGCCCGAGCCCCATGCCACCCTTAAGAGCTTAGCCGCCATCTTGGTCATCGCTACGTATCTCCGCCGAGATCGCGGAGTTCTCCCTGGTCATCCGTGGAGCCGCGCCAAACTGATCATGGACATGGCGTCGATCTGGCCGACCGGCCTCGACATCGGTATCTTCGACCAACTGATGGAGATCATCTATGAACGTCCCGATTTCGACATGAACACCGTGGGCCTGATTGGCTGAAGGGCTATGGACGATGCTAATCCATCCTTAAAGATCCGCGGCATCAATCCGATCGGAAAGCCGTGTCCCATGGGTGAGCTGGCCGAACTATTCTTGCGTCCCGGTAAGGGCGGGGCGGCGACCTGTTCGAAGTGCGACAAGCCCGTCCACAATCTCTACGGCATGAGCCCAGCCGACGTCGAAGCCTTCGTGCGGAATAACCCGGGCGCCTGCGTGCAATTGACCAAGCAGGTCCGGAAGAAGTCGGCTCGTCGTGATTGACCACCCGCGGGTCTTCGATTTCACCTCCATTCCCTTTATAAACCTACCATGGGCTTATTCGATTTCCTAAATCCATTCGCGCAGGAGAAGCCGAATCCGGTGGTCCATCCTCCCTCCAAGCCGCCCGTGCCGGCGGACGCCCGGCGTGAGTTGCTTGCCTTGCAGTCGAAGGTCGGCCTGTTGGAAGAGAAGTTGAAATTGGCCGAGGTGCGTTTCCTCCATTTGGTCAAAGAGAACAATGATCAGAAATCTCGCTATGAGACCCAACTGGAGAGGTCATCGGCAGAAATAACCCATCTGACATCCCAGCTTCAGTCCGCGCATGCTGAGCTCGCCAGCCTCGGTAAGTTCGCCTCGGTCAAGTCCGACAGCAGGAAGGTCGTCTATGGGGTCAGCCAGGAACTGCGCAAGAAGTGGCTGTCCGTCGATGAGTCGGTCGATCGCCATCAGGTGGTGAGCCTGCTCGGTCAGCCTAGCATGATCATGATTGCCGAAGGCTACCAGTTACGTCCGGTCATGCAGGGAGGACATGCCACTCATGGATCTTCGGCTGAGAAACTCATCGCTCAGGTCAGCGAGACGCTGAGGCGCCATCTTATTGATGACGCAAAGCTCTGCCGCAGCGGAGAGCGTCGCGTGCTTTCCATTTGGATCTACGCCGACGACACCATCGAGCCCGGCTTCATTTTCTTCGCTTCTGAGGCTGACGGCGGGACGATAATCCGATGCTTCCCGCCTGAGTGCTGAACTCAGCCCGAGGCGCCGGAGTCTTGGCGGCCAAGGGAGAGTTTGCGACTTGTAGCGCAGACCGAGGTTATTTATCAGCCTTGTAGAACCCCGCACCCATTCGATGGCCACCCCCCGTTTCGACCCCCCTGTCTATTTCCTCCGCAGCCGAGGCGGCGAAGTCCTCGGCCCCTTCACTCGTCAGGAGGTTTCCGCCCAGTTGGCCGCCCGGAAGATCGATAACGACGGTGAGATCCGCCGCCAAGGGTGGGAGGTGCTCGAAAAGGAAGAACTGTGGGGAAAGATCAAGGATTTCCCTGTCTTTGGCTACGCCGGGCCGACGGGTCGTCAGGAAGTCTACGCGCTCAAGGCCAAGGCCAAGACCCTCTGGGCCACAGGCATCGCACTCCTGGTCATCACTCTCGCCGCTTTCATCGGTATGTTCTTCATTCCTTTCCGTGAGGCCGAAATCAAGATGGACGCCGCCAAGGAGCTCGCCGCCAAGGCCAAGGCCGACAGCCTGGATTTTCGCAAGAAGGTAGACCAGGAGGTCGCCGGCGCCAAGAAGCAGTGGACCACGGAGTTCGAGTCTAACCTGAAGGCCTGGGAGTCGGATAAGTCCAAAGCCGTAGCCGATTTGCTTAAGACCAAGCAAACCCTGGCCGCCACCGAGATCAAGCTGGCCTCCGAGCGGTCCAAGGTCAGCGAACTGACTGCGGAATTGAACGCCACCAAGGACGCCAAGTCCGCCGGCGAAGAGCGCGCCCAAGCTTCCATCGCCGCCGCCAAGCAAGCGGAAGCGTCAGCCAAGCAGCAGGCGGCCGAACTCGCTGCCAGTTTTGATGAGAGGGTGACGCAGGCGGAGACTCGCCTGCGTGCTGAGGTCGACGGTCTCGCCGAGCGCTACAGCAAGTCCGCCAAGAGCGACTTCATGCGCCCGCTTTCGAATCCCCGGATGGCGCGCGTGCTGCCGCAGACCAACCAAAGGCAGGGCAAGCTCGTCCTCCTGGTGACGGAGCGGCTGCCTGCCGGCACCAAGCTGGATCTGTTTGACGGCTTGAAGACCCTTCATGTCACCGTCTCCAAGCAGGTGCTGGGCCCCCCGATGATGCTGGTCGACGTCGATGCCGGTCAGGCCGGTGAGGTGTCCGCCGCCGCCTTCCTTGATTCCGAGGTCTTGGTGCGCCGGACGAACTGATTCCGCAGCTGTTTTAGTACTTTATAGTGTCCCCTTTAGCGGGTTGACACCTTTTCGGCTTTGGGCGTTTTATTTAAGTATAAACCCCTAGATTCGGACACGAATGAAACGTCTTATTGATTGGTATTGGTCTCATGGTCAGAAGCGTAAGGGGGAGCATCGCCTGCCGCGTGGCACCTGGCTTGATTCCGTGTATGGCATCGTCGGCCGCCGCGAAACCCTGACCCAGCTTGACGCCGCGAGCGGCAAGAAGCACGCGCTCGGCATCTGGGGGCCGTCGCAGTCCGGTAAGTCCACCTTGCTGGCCCGGTATCTCGATCGCGGACGCGGCACGTCCGGGCCCACGAGTCCCTGCCTGGCCTGGGATCCGTCGCAGCCGGTTTCGTTCCTGAATTACGACGGCCGGCCGCCGGAGGCCACGGTGCTCAATCCCTATAACAACGGCTCGGACGCTTCGGGTTGCGTTACCCGTTACGTCTCGGCTGCCTTCGTCCCGCATCCGAAGCATCCGGTACGCATCCGCTTCAACGGCGTCTCGCACATCATGCATGCGTTGGCCTGCGGATACCTGACGGAATGCAAGAACGCATCGGCCGACGGTCAGCTGACGTTCTGGAACCGGGAGATGATCGACGACGTGTTCCTGAAGGAGCGCCTCGGCCCGGGGGCCGTGGTGGACCGTCAGGCCTACGAACTGATGCGCGAGCTCATGCGCATCATCGAGCTGTTCATCGCCTCGCGCGAGGAGCGGTACACCAATCTCAGCAAGAACTGGGGAGCCATCCGTACGGACTTCCTGGAGTCTTCGCCCGCGCTCACTTCCGTCGATTCGGTCGTGCAGGTCGCCCGCCGGCTCCTGTGGGACGATGCTCCGGCGATCTCGGAGTGCTTCGACGGACTCCGTCAGAAGTCGGGCCGACTGCGCTGGGGCAGGGGAGAGGTCTACTGCACTTATCAGGTAGCCTCCTTGTTGCTGGATATCGATACCTATCGCCGTTCGCTTTCCTCCACCGGTAACGTCGACGATGCCCGCGTCCGTGATGCGGTCTCGCGGATCGGTTTCCGCACCGATGGCAGCGACACGCTCATCGAATGCGGCACTCCTTCGGCCGAAATCTCCGGCATGGAGTTCGGCGCCTTCCAGGCCCTGGTGCGCGAGCTGGTGATCCCGGTGAAGTCTCCCGCCGGCGAAAAAGACTCCTTCTTCAGGCTGATCGAGACCTGCGATCTCCTCGACTTCCCTGGGGTGGCCCTGCAGGACGGCAACGCGACCACCGCCTCGCTGCTGGACGCTAACTCGCTGCCTTCGCGTGACCCTCTCTGGCTGACCCGCGTCTTCAAGCGCGGCAAGACGGCCTCAATGGTGCTCGGCTACGCTCAGGAGGTCGCCATCGACGCCTTCGCGATCCTGGTCAAGGCTCAGACCTTCCCCGCCAAGCCACAGCAGATCACGGCGGGCATCGAGCACTGGTGGCAGTGCGTCGACCCGGCCTATAATCCTCAGTCCGCCACCGCGACTTCACGTCCCCCGTTGCCGTTGGCTATCTGCCTGACCTTCTTCGCGTCGGTCATCAACGCCAAGGCCCAGATCAAGGGCGGGGCCGGCATGGAATCGGTCTTCACCGACATGCTTGGCAAGCTGTCTCCCCTGACCATCCCCGGAAACTCCGAGCTTTTTTCCACGACCTACAAGGACTTCATCGCGACGGGAGGCGCTTTCCAAGGCACCGCCCAGGCCATCGCCGAAGCCGCTGATTTCATCCGTGCGGACGCGTCCTTCCAGCGCGCATTCTCTTCCGAGGAATCTAGGCAGTCCTTCGAACGCATGCTCGCCGATGCCGATGGCGGCGTCGGCTATTTCCTCGAGCAACAGATCGCCGCGATCAACACTTCGAAGCGCCGTGGCAAGCTCTCGCTGATCGAAAGCGCCGACCGCCAGCGGCTGGTCGAACTGCTCGAAGAGGCCCTGCCTTCAGGTGACGACGTCGGCGCGCTGCAGAAGCGTGTCCTCAAGCGTGTCCTCGATACCGTGCGCCGTAACCTTCGCGACTGGGCCGAGCGCGTGCCTCGTGAACGCACGATGTTCGACGTCGAAGATGCGACTTCACTCTATGGATTCTGGATCCGCCAGCTGACCTACGTGAAGGAGGAGGACCTGGAGAAACTGCCGCAGAACTATGCCCGTCTGACCATGGAGCAGCGCCGCAACTACGTGGAGGGCATCTGGGATTCCTGGAAGGCCTCCGTGCTCAAGCGCATGATCACCGTGCACGGTTTCGACTGGTCCGTCTTCGGCCTGGAAGGCGAATCGGAAGCCCTGGTGCTTCTCCGTCTTTTGTCCGAGCAGAGGCCCGCGGCCGAACTCGTCCGCTGGATGGAGAAGGAGCTTGGTTTCGTCAACACGACCGCCGAGGCCAAGGCCCTTCGTCGTGAGCTAGCGGTCGCCATGGGTAACATCATGCGAAAAGGCGTGATGTTCGTGCCGGCGACGGCAGGACAAGATCCGGTCCAGCTCCTCCGTCAGCAGGTTCGCTGGGAAGACGGCGACCTTTCCGAGCGTTCACCGCACAATATCGCGGTCATCGACGGGTTCCTGGAGGTCGTCGAGACCATCAAGCCTGCCGAAGCGAAACGACCTCCGCAGGACGGCGATGACGACCTGCGCAACCTCCGCCCCCAGCTTTCCTAATCGACATGCATAAGTTCACTCCCACGGACCTGAGCAATCCGAACACCAGCCGTGAGGAACTGCTCCTCACTCCGGATTCCGGGTTCCAGATGTTCTTCTTCCCTCTGCGTGCCGGCGATTCCTTGAAGGTTTCGGACGTGCCGGAGGAACTCCGTCCTATCGTCGAACATAACCGGAAGGTCGTCGATTGGGAGGAAGACAAGGTTCGAGGCTGGCCTGGTAACCTCGAGCTCCAAGGACTGGTCGATGACTTCAAGCTGAACGGCTGGCAGCCCTGTGAGAAGTCCTATGCCCGAGGCAAGGTCGGCAGCTGCGTGCATGGTAACTTCACGATGCTGGGGGTCTGGCTCGCGGTGGAAACCAACGCGGGAGACGCCTATCGCAGCTGGGACTTCGAGCCTCCGGCCATCCCGACCACGGAAGAGCGCGATTTCTTCCGGAGCTATCCGACCGCATATTCCCCTTACTACGCCGAAAAAGTCGGCGACCTGGAGCGCCATGACGAGATCGGCATCCAGCTCGGCGATCGCGTACGCATCGTCCAGAAAATCACCTGGAAGCAGCTCCACTCCGTCGATGCCGAGCTCGACCTGGTCATCGACTTCGGCAACTCGCGCACCTGTGCGCTGGTGCTGGAGCGGGTTTCCCCTAATTCCATAGGGGGTGGGTCGGCGAACTTCTCCCAGATCTGCCGGCCGGTTCCCCTCGCGCATCCGTTCTATTACTCCCCCTTGTTGACCGAGGATGGCGTGCCGCATGCCGCCGGCCTCAAGCATAAGAACGCGGATGCCGCGTCGATCGTCAGTTCGCGCTTCACGCTGAAGCGTCCCGAATTCCGCAATTTCGATCCCGATTCCGACATCGCGACCCGCAATCCGTTCACGATGCTCTGTCGGCTCCCGAGTTACAAGGACCGGACCGAAGGTTTCCTGTTCTGGAAGGAGCGTAAGACCGAACTGGACACCGTCGAAGTGCGCGTGCCTCAAATGTTCGTGAAGAACTCGCCGGTCTGCCTTGGGGCGGACATGGAGGAGATGATCGGGGGGGTGACGGATCTCGGCAAAGAGTTCCGCCGTCTGCATCGCGATGGCGTCCTGGTTCAGCAGAGCTCCGCGAAGCGATTCTTCTGGGATGCCGCCCCTTCTTCCAAGGAATGGTCCGTCGTCTCCAATTACGGGGATGAGGATTTCGGCAAGGTGGGGCATTTCGAAGGCGTCTCGGGCCTGATGCTCAGGTTCCAACAATTGCCTGGTTCCTATTCGACCCGCCCTTCCATCAGTCCTTCAAATCCCAATTACCCTCGGCGGGACACCCTGACCTGGACGATTCTGTCTATCCTCGAGACCGCCCATCGCAGCATCAACAGCGAGTCCTGGGTGAAACAGGCAGGTGTCTTCCAGCGTCGACGCATCAAGAACGTCATCGGCACCTATCCCTCGGGATGGACCAAGACCGAGATCGCCGAATACCAAGCCAAGTGGCAGGAGGCTGTGGAAATCTACCAGAAGACCCATGTCCAACCCGGCGAGAGTCCGATCGGCCTGGTCATGAAGCTCGACGAGTCCGTCGCCAGCCAGATCCCCATCCTTTACTCGTGCATGACGCGCATGTCCACGAACAAGGTGGGGGAGAACTGGATTCAGGTGAACGGCGTCACCGGCGGAAATCACGCTCATCCGACTCTGCGCATCATGAACGTGGACATCGGCGGCGGCACCTCCGACGTCTCCATCGTCGAGTACACGGACAAGGCTCCCGGCATGTTCGTCGACCTCCATGCGACCGTGTTGTTCAAGGATTCCTCGACCATCGCCGCCGGCGACGTCCTGCTCAAGAAGGTGGTGGAACAGATCGTGATCGGTGAGCTCGTCAAGACGGCGGGAGACCCGGATGCGGCAGGTACGGAATTCCGCCGTTATTTCACGAAGACCGCCAATATCGCAGAAAAGGCCAAGCGGGTGTCCCTGATGATCTCCGTGCTGATCCCGATGGCGACTTCCTTGCTGCGTCAGCGTAGTGATGGCAAGCCACTGGACTGCAATCCATGCGACGCTGGCGTGCAGTCTGAAGTCTGGGACGAATTCAAGGCTCAGTTCGGTCTACAATTGGCCCACAACTTCTCTTTGCCCGTGACTCCGCGTGAGTTCGACGCCCTGGTGACCGAAGTCTTCGGCGTCTACCTGAAGTCCCTAGCCAAGCATGCGGGCGCCTTCGACGTGCATATGCTCTTCGTCTGCGGCAAGCCCTCCGAGCAGCCGGCCATCCGTCAGATGATCGAGCGTCTCGTACCTGTTCCGCTCGAGCGCATCCAGTTCGCGCGTGGCTTCAAGGCAGGCAATTGGTACCCCTTCAGCGACGACGGCGACGCCGCCATCCGTGACGCCAAGACCGTCACGTGCGTCGGGGCCGCCCTCGAGCGTGCCATGTCCGAGAGCATGATCCTCAATTGGAAGCTGACCAACGTCCCTCAGGCCGGGGTGCGGAACATGTGGGGTGTCATGCCCATCCGGGGCTCGGAGTTCGACACGTTGATCTTGGGGTCTGATCAGGACGCTTCCACCGAAGTGACCATGAACGTCACGAACCGTATCGGCCGTAAGATGTTCGAAGGCATCTCGTGCGAGCCTGAGCCCGTCTACCGTCTCATGTGGGCGAACGGCAGCAAGGACCAGACGACCGTGCGCATCGCCTTTGACCGCGTCGCCCAAGAAGAAGGCGGAGCGGATTCCATCACTATCCGCTCCGTCACGGACCTGCGTTCGGGCGAAGACCTGACCGGACAAGTCTTCCTTAGCCTCTATCCTCTCCTCCATGAGCAGGAACCTTGGCAGGATACCGGCGAATTGGACCTTTCTTAAATTAAAACCATTACTTATCATGGGATTATTCGGATTTGGTTCAAAAGACGAACCCAAGGATGCGCCGCTTCCTCCGAAGCTGGCACAATCAAGCGGAAAGCCTCCAGCTATTCCGGTTATACCGGTCAATAACCCGGTAAAGCCGCCTTTGCCGGCAGGGCAGGTTGCGACTGAGCAGAGCGTTCCCGCGCCTCCCGTTGCACCCACGATCGTTTTTGACGCGACCAATATTGAATCCATCCGGACGAGTTTTGTCCGGATGGCTAAGGCCTTCGATGAACTCAAAAAGCTCAATGAGGAGCACAAGTCCATCCAGCAAAAGAATCTGAGCCTGTTCGAGGGCGTGAAGGACCGTGAAATCGCCGACCTGAAGAAGTCCCTTGCGGGATGGCAGGAAGCCGTTTCCGTTCGAGACCAGGAAATCGCCAGGCAGAAGCAGATGCTCAATGAAAGCACGCTCGACCTGAACAAGCTTAACGCAGACATCCATGAGAAGGCCTTGGAAATCAGGCGTCGCGAGGATGAGATCGTCGGCGTCCGAAAGGAAATAGCCGCCCTTGAGGAAGCCCGCAAGCAGGACGCTGCGGAGCACGTTCAGTCCAAGGCGGCATTTGACGGACTCAAAGCCCAGCATGAAGACCTGATCACGGCCAAGGATTTGCTCGTTCAGGAACTTGCCGGTTATCATCGCCGCCTCGAAGATGCGGTCGGTGAGCTCTCCGCCGTATCCGCCGATATGAAGGCGCTTCATGAGTCTAATGCGCACCGCCTCGCGCACTATCTTCCGGAGGCCATGCTCGCGTCCAAGATCGCTCCGCAGGTGCTCGCCTTCGAGGCGGCCGCTTCGACCGGAGACGCCGTCTCCTTGCGGGTCATGGCTGGGCTGACCCAGTTGCGTGCCGCGTTTATCCCCGGAGCGGGCCCCGATGACAAATTGATCGCAGTCAAGGCAATCGGTTTGGCCCTCTACGCCGCCTGGTCTTCCCAGGGCAAAGATCCGGTATCCATCGCTAGTTTGTTCTCTGAGTGGCTAGACTACTTGAACGGAATCTCTGGTGCGGGTTTCCAGCTCGTGGTGCCTGGCCTAGGCCAGACCATCCCGCAGAATGTCACGGCACCTGCTGGCGCCACCAAGGTTTCGGAAATCCAGCTTTGGATCGTAAAAGGCGGTAATGGTGCGATCTACTCCAAGGGCATCGTGCGCTGAACTATGGCCCTTATTCCTGAGATTCAGCGCACCCCGGTCGCAGGGCTGGTTTTCGACCGAAGCTTAGGGCACCAGTTCAAGGCTCTGACGAGTCCTTCGGGCGAGTACTATTGGAAGCCGCACCTGATGGCTCTCCTGCGCCGCTGCCCGAACCTAGCCTACTTCCTGCCTAGCGCCGAGTTCTGTGATTCCGGCGCCAAGGTGCTTTTTACCCGGTTCAGCGGTAATGACGAACTGTTGACGAAGACCGTCGGGCTCGACGAGCCCGGAGTAAAGTTGCCGGAATCGGCTTATTCCAAGCTTCAGGATGCATTGGCCGAATTCAAGTCCATGGCGGGTGGCCCTGGCCTGACTCCTGAGGAGTCTCGTTTCATCTCTGAGTTTCGTCTTCCTGATCGTCAGCAGTTCCCCGCAGCTTATCGAGTCATGAAGACCAGCTGGTATTCATCCGACCGACTCTTCGTCCTATGGGGGCTTGAGCCTGGAAATGCGGGTGGTGTGCCCGTCATCAAGATTCTCGCCGGCGCGGGTAACGCGCCGAGCACGCGTCCTAATGGTAATGGAGCGGCAGGCGATGCAGCGGGTAAGCCTGGAGCAAGCACGGGTTCGTCTTCCTCTCAGTCGTCACCGCCGCCCAGCCCTGGCGCCGGCGGAAATCGTTCGAATGGCTCGGCTGCCGCCGCTTTGGGGGCGGGTCTCGGTGCGGGTGCCGTCGGGGGAGGGGTTGGAAGCGCAATCGGATCAGGCGCTGCATCAGGGGGTGGATACAGCGTTGGCGATGGGACAACGGTCGTCACCCATGGCCGCCGCCGCTGGTGGGGATGCCTCTGGTTCTTCCTGTTGTTGCTGCTCCTCCTGCTGTTGATCCTGCTGCTCTCCCAGTGTGCTCCGACTTCTTGTTCGGATGGAACCGTCGCCGCACCTGACCAAAAGGATAGGACTTATAACAAGACTGAACCTAAGCACAGCCCTTCGCCATACCATCCTAAGCCCTATCCGCCTTCACCTCCGGAAGTGCCTCCGCATAAGCCTGAAGTGCCGCCTAAGCAGAAATGGTGGCGCGAAGAAGTCGTGCCGGAGGAGAAAAAGGCACGATCCGGACAAATCGTCCCGCTTCCCAAGAGGACTCCCCTGGCTCCGGGCGCCTTCGAAGTCTATATCCATGCGCCAACCGAGCTTATCCAGCGGCCGCGTGCTGTTGGCGTGCATCTCGGCCTGAGGTATCATGGCGAAGGCCAGATCAAGAACGTCACGTGGACCCTGGCCGACGGCGTCAAGGAACAGGGTGAATTCTTGGATGAATTGGTTCCGTTCGATGGTTACTTGGTCGCTTCGACCGAAATCGACGTCGCATACACCTACGTCGATGCCAACGGAGTCGAACGTGAGGATGGCTTCAGCTTCCGCTATTCCCTTGAGGGCGCGGTGACGTTCAAGGAGCAGATCGGCGAGGCCGAGGACAAGCGTTCTCCGGCGGAGAAGGAGAAGGCTCGGGAAGCCGAAAAGGGGGCTCAGGGAGCAAAGCAGATCATCTGATTTTCATGAATAATCATTCCGCTCCCCGTTATCAGGTCCGCACCGCCCGCAATGAATTGTTGCCTGCGGTCTCACTGGAAGAACTCAAGAAATGGGTTCGTGAGGAAAGGCTGAAAGACGGGGATCGTATCACTCAGGTGGGCTCCGGGGTCTGGGGTAAGGTGCAGGATTATCCTGAATTAGGTTATAATGCCGCCGCCGCCCGGACGGAGATCGATGCGGAACTCCAGAAGACCAAGAGGGTCCGCGTCGCATTGGGGCTTTCCTTCCTCGTTCCCGCCGCCGTCGCCATCGCTTTGTTCGCGATGCCCAGCTATGACGCCAGCGAAGAAATACGTAAGGAACGTGAGGCGGCGAGCCGCGCCCGTATCGAGTCGATCAAGGCGACCGAAAAGATGAAGGCTGCCGTTGTTGCCGCAGATATCGCCAAACGAAAGCAGGATGACGCGGAACGTCAGGCCAAAGTGGCTGAGGATTCGGCGGCTCGGCTCAAGGGTGATGTCGATAACGCCATGCGGATTGCCGATACGCTTAAAGGTGGTAGCGATGAGCAGTCGCGGTTGCTGTCCGCCTTTGAGTCGCAGGTCCGAAAAGCAGAGGCTTCCTCTTCCAAGTCGCGAATCGAGAACCTCGAGCTTCGCCAGAAGCTGGCCAGGGCCGAGGAGTCCCTCCACGAGCAGACCAAGGAGCTGGTAGATTTGAAGGCGCAGTTGGAAGAAGAGCGTAAGAAGTCTATCGTTCAGAAGATCTTCGAGTCGAAGTGAGATTTCGTGAGTCAGGATGTTCGTGCTGAACAGG
>JACCEB012003085.1_pt1 | contig 14688 bp, 19 predicted proteins | sample 7454761 | NCBI WGS metagenome assembly JACCEB01 (sample SAMN15323454, study PRJNA562643) | freshwater metagenome | isolation source: river surface water | place: USA:Blue River Watershed | collected 2017-08-18 | reverse complement strand
TTGAAATAATTTATATAGTTATAATTAATGATATTGATAATAATATTACTATTAATTTTAATAATTATATTATTAAATATAGAACAAGAGCAATTTAATAATAATATAATTTTTCTTAAAAAAAATGAACTTATTGATATTTTATTAGAGGATAAAGATAATTACTATAAAACATTTAGTAAAACTGATTTAATAGTAAGAGGAGTAAATAATATAGATGAGTATAAAGAACTAATAAAAAAAAGTTGTTTAGAAATAAGTGAATCAAATAAAAAAAAATTAACAAAATATATTAATAAAGCAGATGAAAAATTAAGAAAATTTAAAATATCTGGTTTTGATGGTAATAAATGTGCAGACCTTCCTTGGATTATTGGTTTAACAAATGATGATTATGAGAATGGATTCCCTCATACTAGAAACAATATAATAGTTATATCAAAAAATATATTACCAATAATTAATTTAGATTTTGGTATAGTAAAAACATTAATTCATGAAAAAATTCATGTATATCAAAAAACTTATCCAGAAGATATAAAACTATATTTAGATTCAAATAATTTTAAAAAGTATTTGAATAGAAAAGATATAAATGAATCAACTAGAGCAAATCCAGATTTAGATAATTATTTATATAAAATGGGTGATTCAATTATGATGTCAGTGTATAATAATAATGCAAATGATATTACAGATATAACTACTTATCCAATAAATGAAACCAAATATGAACATCCACTAGAATATATGGCATATACTTTATCTAATATTATTTCATAATTTAATTAATACAAAAACTATTTTTGAGAGTATTAATAATTTCTAATAATTTTTGATTATTATATGAATCTATTTTATTATTAATAGTATTAAATTTTTCATCTAATACTATTTTTGTTTCATCATCTAATAAAATATAATTTAATCTTATTTTTTTTCTAATAATTTTAATTATTTGTAATAAATTAAATTTATATTTATAATTATCACTATCAATATTTTTATTTATATATACTGGTATATTATTATAATTAAAATTAATTATATTCTTATAAATACTATTTATTTTTGAACTTATATCAATATATAAATAATAATCAATCTTAATATTTATAAATATTTTTTTATTATCATCTTCAGATTTAATAATAATATTATCTAATATAATATTATCTTCTGATAGAATATTATTACCAATAACTATTTTAATTATATACTCTTCATCTGTTTCTGGAATAATGAAAGTTATATTTTTAGAACAAGGGATACAATTATTTTCATTAAATAACACATTCACTATATTATCACCTGCATCTATACCAATATTGTATTTAAGTTTATTAATATTAATGAGTTCCATTAATATTAATTATATATTTATATAAAACAAGCGAAAAATTGATTAATATTTATACAAATAATAATACTTAAAAGTAATGGATATAAGTATATACAGATATGAAAATGAATCTGATACAATTTATAATTATAGAAAAAGTTTTATATTAAATAATTATGAAGAATTTAATAAAAATGGGACTGATATAAATACAGTTATAAAGTATTCAAAAATATTGGCAAATATTAAATTCAAACAATGTAAGTATGACTTAACTATATATAATAAATTAAAAGAATATATTTAATTACGCGCCGCAGGCAGGAAAAATATTGATAATAAAAATGATTGATATAAAAGATTAATTTCTTTAATATTAAATGCCAAAGATTTGTTTTATATACACAGATACAAATGGATTACATAAATACAATAATTTTGTATCAACAAAAAAACTATACAAGTTTGCCCGTTTAATTGCTTTTCATTATATAATTGGTGAATATACTGATAATCAGTTTAATCAATTATTAAATAAAACAATCATTTTAAAACCAAAAACTATTAACTTTGATCCAGTTGCTCAAAAATTTCATAAAATTTCTTATGATATGGCAGTGGAACAGGGTGTTGATAACATTGAGGCAATGAAAGAATTAAAAAATGATTTATCTAATGTTAAAGTATTAGTTAGTCACAGTCTTCCATTTCATATTAAAGCATTACAGGTAGAATGTTTTAGAACAGCAGTTGATATTAATTTTGGTAAGTTTATTAATATTGATATGATGAGTTTTAATAATAATTCAAATACTTTTCCTAAATTAGTAGATTTAGTTTCTAAATATAAAATTAGTGATAAATTAACTCAAATTGAACAATATAGAGAATTATTTTTTGCTCAATATAGAGAATATAGTAAAAACCAAATTAATAAACCAGTTACAAATATTAAATCTAGTTCAAATAATAATATAGATGTTGATTTTATAGATTAAATAATTATGACCTACCTTTATTTATTGCTTCTGCTATAGAAGATTTCTCTTGCCATTCTCCTAGTGTAAAATTACTAGGAATTTTATTACCTTTTCTAGATTTTAACATATTATTATATGCATCTCTATTATATTTATCTTTATTAATGGCTGCTTGTTTAACACCTATTAATGTAACATTAGTATCATTACATTTGAATTTTTCTTTATCTTTTGGTGTAATTGTTTTTGTAATATCATCCATTAAACACATTTGTTTATGATTAAATAATGTATCTGTGCAATAATGAGGGTCAAAATGAGTCATATCTTTTTTCTGAGGAGGAATTTTATTTATTGATTTTAATAGTAAATCAAATTGATTAAACTGAGGTAGAATACCTTTTACTAGAGATAAAACTAAATCTGTATCTTTTTTATCTGCTCCTCTTGCAAGTAAACCATTTAAAAATATGGATTTAAATTTAGATTCACCAAATGTTCTATATAGAAAACATACAACAAATAAGATTGCTCTGTATAGTTTAATATGTTTATATAGTGTATATAAAGTATCATAATCATCAATATCATCACTTTGTAAAAAGAATGTACCTAAATAATCACCAAGCGTTTTTAAATTCTTATCATGATTTAATAATAAAAGCATGGTAGTGTACATAGTCCATGATGCACAAAATCCACTATTTCCTTGTAATGTTGATGCAACTTTATATTTAGGCAGTAAATTATCATAATCTGTTTCGTTCTTTAAATCAATCTCAGTTAACTTTTCTTCATATACTTGCATTCCAATACGATATGGATGATTAATAACATAGTCTTTATAAGAGACATTTTTATGGTCTTTAAATAATTCTCTTATTGCTTTTCTAATACTAGGTCTGCAATATATATTTGTATGACGATGAGGTTCAGTTCTTATTGCTAAAAATGTATTATCTGGATATTTATAAATAACTAAAGAATTAGAATGTCCTTCTGTCTTTAAAGTTTTGAAATCTGTATAAAATCGTAATGCTAAATGAACAATTATTTTATTTGTTTTTTCTTTTTCAAATAAATCAAATATTAATTTAACAAAATTCTGTTTTTTAAATTCAACTAATTCAAATAATTTTTTTATACTATCATTAATACTATAATTTGAAGTTCTTAATTTATCAATACCATATAATGTATTAAATCCAAATATTAGATCAGTAATACCTGAACCATTTTTCAAAAATGGCATATTAAAATTTACAATATTTTGTGATATTTTTAAAAACACATTTACATTTTCTTTAATATTGAGACCTTTTATTTTAGTAACCATATTATTAAAAATTAAAATTACTAATTGTGCAAGATAATATAAACTAGTAAATGAATAAAAATTTTCTAAATAACTAATATATAAATTAAGAGTATTATATAATTTAATATCTATATCTGTCTTATAATTATTAATGAGTGTTTTACATATTTTAAATAGGTCTAATAATTGAATATTTGTAAAATTTAAATTAAAAATAATATTTAAATTATTTAACCATAATAAAACAAGCCTTGCAAAATTTTCAAATAAAAAACATAAACTCTTAAAATCATTATCAAATACTAATTTATTTATAAAATAATCATAATCAACTGTTCCCATAAATTTTTTTTCAGGTATATTAATTATAGGAAATGTATATTCTAATGTTGAATTAACAGGTTTAACATAACTATTAGATTCATTATATTCAAAACCTAATTCTGGTCCATATTTTTCAGGAAAACATAAATAATTATAAAAATCATCATAATATTCTTGAATATTTTCTCTAATTATATCCAAACATGATTTAGGAACAATCTTAGTTTTATTTAAAGATAATTTTAAACAATCTAAATCTAAAATATTATTTGTAGAAAATAAGGGTGTATTATTACAATTAGATGAGTTTGGAATATCAACTATTCTTGCTAAACCAGTATCAATTGATACATTTTTCAAATTGAATATTAATTGACTCTTTTTTAAATCAAGATATTTTTTCTTATATTTCAAGTATTTATCTTTGAATGACATTATATATAATTTATATTAAATTATTTATGAAAGTGATATAAAATAACTATCATTATAACTATAACCATTATTCATTGAATTAATAAATGTATCTATTTGTTCATTATTTAATAATACTGATATGTAATACATATTCATAAAATTAATACTAATATTTGGATTTATTTTATGTTTAATCTTATAAAAATTAATTAATGATTTATTATCCATATTTTTAAATATTTCAAATATTGAACTTATTTTATTTACATGATTTATATTTGAACAAAAAAATGCATTGATTATATAAAAATTTAATCTAATTTGTAATCCATTCAGATTTAATAATTCAACGCATTGGTTATATGATAACACTTTTAGTTTGATTATATATGATATTATATTTAATTCATATGATGAATATTGATTGAATATTTTATGGATAATATATGGTTTATCCAAATAACAATACATTATATCAAGTATTGGTTCAATATTTACATTTTGAATTTTTGGAATAATCGAATCAAGATTATCCAAATTAAATGTATTTTTTAATATATTTATTTTTTTTTCTAATAATTCCATTAAAAATATTAATTACTTTAGTAATTAATATCTTTATTAAAATAAATCAATTTTTTCCATATACTTCATTAGACTGTTGAGAAACTCTTATAAATGTTGTGCTTTTTGATAATTCTTTTAATGATTATGTGCCTACCCATATAAAGTTGTCTTTATACTATATTATTAATATGATTTCATTAAAAAAATTAAATGAGATAATTAAATTAGAATTACCAAAAACAGTTTATCATATAAAAGGTGAAGTTTCAACACCAAAAAAAATATCTGGTAAAAAAGGTGAAAAACCTCATTTATATTTTGGTTTGAAAGATGAAACTGGTAAAATTAATTGCATTATGTGGAATTATAATTTAACCAAAGAATTATCAGAAATAAAAACTGGAGATAATATAGAAATAAAATGTCAATTAAATTTCTATATACCTCGTGGTGAATTAAATTTTATATTAAATTGGGGAAAATTAATAGACAATACTGGAGATTTAAATAAACAATTTGAATTAATGAAAACAGAATTTAAAAAATTAGGATATTTTGACAAGAAAATTAAATTAAAACCATATATTAAAAAAATAGCAATTATAACCAGTTTAAATGGTGCAGCAATTCATGATTTTTTATATACATTAGAAAAAAGTAATGCTAATATAGATTACATTGAATTAGATGCACAAGTTCAAGGGTCAGAATGTCCTAAACAAATTATAGATACTTTAAATAAATATGATTTATGTCCAGATACAACTGATATTGATTTAGTTGTGATAACTCGTGGAGGTGGAAGTAAAGAAGATTTATGGGGATTTAATGATAAAAGATTAATAGAAACAGTATTTAATAGAGATTATCCAGTATTATCAGCAATTGGTCATATGATAGATACAACATTATTAGATTATGTAGCTGATATCTCTACTCCTACACCATCTCTTGCTGCTCAATACATTGTTGATTATAATAATAAATATTTAGATAATATTAAAACAATTAGAGACAATATTAAATATGATTTAATTAGTAATATAAATAAAAATTTATTAATTTTAGATAGATTAAGTTTAAAAAAGAATGAATTAATAAATCATATTAAAAACAAATTAGAAACCAATAAATTATCAATAATCTATGAAATAAAACAAAATATTAGTAATTTAGAAAATTTATTATTAACATATAAAAATAATAATATAGAATTATATTCAAAAAATAATTCTACCAGTAAATTAAACTTTGATGATTTTAAAATATTAGTTGATAATAAAAAACCTTTTACATTGATATGGAATGATATTGTTTTAAATATAACTAGTTATAATAAATAATGAATAATATTTTAGAATTATCAAATAAAATAGATATTTGTGTTGATATAAATAATAAAATGAAAATGATAAATGAATTAAATAGTCTTATTGAAAAACAAAAAGACTATTTTAATGAGTTAATTATAAAAATAAATTCATCTGAATCTATTAATATTATTAATAATAAATATAAAAAGAAATCAATTGAAGAACTTGAAGAATTATTTAATAACTCTAATGTAGATATTGAAGAAAAAATTAATATATATTATGCAATTGATAAATATTATAATGATAAACTAAAAGAATTAAATTGATTATACTACTAATATTTTTTCTTTCTTTGCTTTTTTAACTTTCTTAGGTTTAACATCTGAATCAGAATCAGATAATATTAATTCATCTATATCATTAGATTTATCTGATTTTTTGGATTCTTTAATAACAATTAAATTTTCTTTTGTAATATTATTTTTAGGTTTAGGTAAATTTTGTTTCTTCTCTAAAATCATATCAGTAATTTCATTATTAGTAATAATCTTGTGAAATGGCCAAATACGACGATATGTCTTAGAAATAGTAACATCAGAAATACCAAATACTTCAGATATTTGTTTTTTATTAATAGGTAAGCTATACATATTGACTACTAATAATAAACATCCTGCTGCAACTGATGGAGGCTCGTGAGTTGATGCCAAATCTAGTTTATTAATATTATTAGAAATTTCAGTAGCATATTTAATATATTTTTCATCCATTTCTAATTTATCAGCAAAACGTTTAATAAAATCTGTTGATTTAGAACTAGTAAAATTATGATGTAATTCTTCCAAATTAATAAAATCCATAAATTTACGATAACCCTTATTAACATGTTTAATCTCTAAAGAATAAATATCTGCAATCTCTTTTGGACTACGAGGTTCATTCTGTAATTTGCATGCATAAAACACACAAGCAGCAATCATAGAACGACGATTAATACAACGCATGATACGATTCTTACCCTTGCGATTTCCTTTTGTGTGTTTAGAATCATTAACCTTTTTATATAAAATCTTTGATGTATCAATAATACTTTGTGTAATATTATATTGTTTGCATTTATCTTGAATCTTAATTAATTCTTCCATTAAACTTTTTTCTTTATATGGCATTTGACCTTGGCGTTGTAATGCACTTAGACGATTAAACCCTTTGCATTTAATTTTTGTTCCTAATGCAGATTTAGGAAAAAAGAAATTAGTTGGACAACCATAACTTGAATTTCCTTTATTCTCACCATCTTTATTAAATGACGGATTCTTATTCAAATATGTTCCATTAACAACACCACAGTCCATACATACATTATATCCTTGATTTTCATCAACAGCCAAATTTTCACTTTTACATGATATACAAATATTCTCATTCTGTTCTGGATTATCACTAATATTTACTCCAAATAGAAGATTATCAATATCTTCATCATTCATGTCTAAAAACTGATCTGTCATTATAACTAATATAAAGAGTATCTAGTCTTTATATTAGTTAATCAATTTTTATAAGTAATATAAATCTAATAACAAAACCTAAGGTTATGATTTGCTTAATCAATTTTTCTAATAAAATATACTATAGTTGTGTATATTATTATATTCAATAAAAGAATCAATTGCATCAACAAAAGTATGTAAATGCCTACGCTGTTTTTTTAGTTTTTTATGGATTTTTTTTATATTTTTATCAGTAGCTAATATATTATTGTAAAATAAAGGTTTTAGAGTATCATTTTTTAATAAATAAATTTTTATTGGTTTATTATAAAATTCATTATATAATTTATTCATTAATAACTCAGTTGCATTATAAATATTTGTAGTATTTATAAAAAAATTATGAGTTTCATGATTAATTATAGTAAAATCGTATTCACGGAGAGGATATAATTCTTCTGTTTTTTTAATAATTTCAGGTTCTTTTTTAGATCCTTGGTCATAATATGAATAAAATTTATCTGTAAAATAATTATAAATATTATATATAAAATTCATTATTATTAATTATAATATTAATAAAATAATTAAGCGCATTGTTTATGAAATACAACAAGAACCACACTCATGGCTAATTAAAGATTTAGTATAAGTAATAATAATATCTTCATTTTCAAAAGGTATTTTATTGCTTTGCCAAATTTTTATCATTATGTTTAAATTATCCATATCATAGTCATGAGGTGATAAATAGTGTTCTTCAATCATTTTATAATCAGAATCATCATGTTGATTTAATAATGTCCAATTATAAAATTTTTCACTGCCTGCGGCGCCATAAGATGATTCATATTCTTCGTAAATACTACAAATTGCAATTGGCTGTAATTTTATTATAGCTTCATAATCATAAGCATTATCATTTGGTTCGCACCAATTAAGAAATAATAAACAATTTCCAATAATTGATGGATTACTATTAATTAATTCATCTAAATATTTATAATTGGGTTCCATAATAACTGAACCATGGAAAGATTCAGGTTCCGGATCTATTAAAATCCATTTAATAGAATCTTTTGTGTAATGTTCAATAGAACCAGATCCACTTCCCATACTAACAATATATTTTTTGTATCTTTTATTAAATGATTCTAAAATTTGTTTTACTTTATTTTCTCCAAATGATTTAATTCCTTTGTTAAATGTGTAGCCAATATATTCAGCCATTTATTCACTATTATTAATTATTTATTATTAATTTTTTTTTCAATTTTTCTTTCTCCAAATTAATTTTTCTATATAAAAATAAAATATAATAATAGATAGTAAATGGATATAGTATCAAATGGTTATTATATATTCAGTTGGTTATCTGGCTTTCGAAACAAACAAGATAAAAATATAATAATAGACCCTATTTCTTGTTTAGTAAAACTAAGCCTTTTAAAATTCTATCCAGTAGGATGTAAAATTCATATTGCAGATAATATGATAACTATATTAGAACCAAATTTAACTCAAGGTGCTTATAGATTTATAAAAGGAGATAATAGAGAAGATTTACATAATTTATATGTTCCTATAATTAAATCAATAGAATGGTTTTGGGATGAGAATAACAAGGAAATAAAACATTTATTTGATTATGCAATAAATGGTTTAGAAAATCTAAAATCAAGTTATTCTCCAAATAGCACAATTACTCATACATTAGATTTATATATATTTCATTTAACTACAAAACAAACAAAAACTTTACAAAATAAAGAAATTAAATATAAGAATCCAGAGAAAACAGAAAATAATGAAATACATGATTATGTAAAAAAATTATGGAATAAGAGAGAAATACATATTATTATAGAATTATTATTAGAATATAATTCAAAACAAGATGAAAAACATATATTAGAATCAATATTAAGTTTATCTGCAGCGAAAGAAACTAAATTGAAAACATTTTTAAAAGAACATTTTGCTTCATTATAATAAAAGTGAGATAGAAAATAATGCTTTACATTATTTTCTATCTTACCACTTTTAAAGTTAATTTAGATTAAATAATAATAAACCTATGGTTAATATTATGAATAAAGTATTAGATACTATAAAAGAATTTGATATATTAAAAACAGATAATAAAATGATTATAAAATGTAATAAATATAATTTTATTTTACCAATAAAAGATGGAACTGTAATAATAAATATTATAGATGAAAATAAAGATAAAATTGGAATAAACGAATTAAATATTAATGATAGAATAACAATTTTATATAGAGATATATCTGATGAATTAGGAAAAAAGTATATAAAACCTATAAAAATAATTAAACATTTTAATTATATATTAAATAGTGATAGTAGTGATATAGATTAATTACATTTATATTAATATTTAATTTCTATAATATATATATAATATGATTTCTAAGTTCCTCATGGGTCTTTTACTCGCAGTATTAGCTTATATGGTTTATATGCTTATGACATGCAATGATAATAATTCAACAACTACATCTGCAGCACCAACAACAACTGCTGCAGAATTTACAAACTCAAATAGACCAAATATCCAACATTTCACAAATGGAGTCGCTCGTCAAGCTGCTCCTGTTGCTCAACAAGTTGCTCAACATGTTGCTCAACCTGCATCAATTAATTATGAACATATGGAAAATGCTCCTGGTCAAGTTGCAGTTGTTGGAGGTGCTGAACCAGCTGCATTTAAAGGTGCAAATGATATGGAAGAATCTCAATACGCTAAAGTAAGTTACACTGGTTTAGTTGATGCTAACCCTGAAGATGTTTTACAAATTGAAGGCACTGATTTATTAACTGCCCCACTTGTTGATAACATGCTTTACACCAACTCAATTGCTAACACCAACCGCAACGCCAGCAATGATTTAAGAGGCGATATTCCATTACAATTCAATGAATCCTACACACCATTCTACTCAAGTGTTATCTATGGCGCACCATTATCTGAACGTGCCATGACTCTTGGTTCATTACCACAATCTGGACCAGTTGGTCCAGTTGGTCCATTTAGCAAAGGTATTACAGCCACTGCATAAATAACCGCAGGTAATTTTAATTTAATTTTAAACTATAATTTGTTTAAAATTAAATTTCTATACAATTATAATATGTCTGATAGTGAATCTGTAGAGGATGTTCAATACAAAGTAACAAAAGACTTTAGAAAAAATGTTTTAAAATGGGTTGAAATTGATGATAATATTAGAATTCTCAGAGCTAAAGTGAAAGAATTTAATGATGAAAAGAAACAATATGAAGATAATATTATTAATTATCTTAATAAAGTAGAAGAAGATGCTGTCGCAATTAAAGATGGTAAATTATCAAAGCACGTTAGTAAATCTAAAGAACCTTTGAAAAAAGAAAACATTCACAAGTCATTAGTAGATTTAGTAGGAGATTCTAATAAAGCAATGGTTATGACAGAACATATTATTAATAATCGTAAAACAACTGAGAAGGTTAGATTAAGCAGAACAAAAGCTAAAGGTCAAAAATAATAACATATGGTTATAACCTATGGTTGTTATGAATTCATATACATAAAGCAATTACACTGGCTAAATCCATCCCAAATATTTCCACAATCATTGCATCTAATCATATCATAATTAGAAAGTATATTATCATCAATTATAAAATAACCTTCTGTATTATTAGTAATATCTCTAATTATATTTTCAACAATATCAATAATAATAGTCATATTATCATTCATATTTTTTTTATACATATCTAATTGATTATAATTTTCATGATGGCAAATTAATTCCCAATCATAAAAGTTTATATCTTCTGGATTAAATTCTGTTTCAACTAAATCCATATATAATTTCCAACATTCTAAATATTCTGTTCTATTAATATTTAACATACTGTTATATAATTGTCTCATTATTAATAAATTATAAATATCTATTTATATAAATTCATTTTTATTGTTACATAATAATAAAACAATCATTGCTATTAAAATTAAAATTAATAACATATTATTATTATTAGTATTAAAAAAATTTTCTTGTATTTTTTGTTTATTAATATTCTCGCAAAGTTGTTTAACTTGCATATTAGATATTTGATTTAATATTTCTGATTCAGATTTAGATACTGTCTGTGATACGGAACTAGCTGTAGTATAATCTGTGCCTGATGTTGTTACTGGACTTTCTAATAAAGATGGTTCTTGTGCTGCTTGAGTAGTTTGTGCTGCTTGAGTAGTTTGTGCTGCTTGAGTAGTATTTGCTGCACGAGCAGCTTGCATGGCTTGTGTTAAACCACCTTCACCTGCTAACAAGGGTGATGGTGCTGGTGCTGCAAGTGATGCTTGTGCTGCTGGTGCTTCTTGTGCTGATCGTGCGGCTTGTGCTGCTCTTATTGCTTGTGCGAGTGAATTGTTAGATGGTCTAGATTGTGGTTGACCCATATAGTATATATATATATATAATATAAAAAAAATCTATATTAAAATTATAATTATAATTAATAACTTGTCCAAAATTCTAAATTATTTCTTCTAACATAAAAAGTTTTTAAATTTGTAACAAATGTGAAATAATCAGTATCTATACTATCTTTAATTATATCTGATATATTAACTTTGAATGATGTTGAATTATTTAATAAATAAAATTCATTAATATTATTTTGGTTCATATAAGATAATATAACAGCTATTTTATCTATTTTAATTGATTCATTTTCATTATATTTATTATATTTATATAATAAGTATGAATTCTCTGCAATTGATGTATCTATAAAATTATTTTTAATATTATATACAACCCTTGTTTTTTTTGATAAATATAATTCTCCTGCAAATTCTTCATTAACTATTACATTATTAATGGTATCTAAACAAACTAATATATCATTTTCACCAACTGGTTTTCCATCAGGACCTCGTGTTGTCCTTTTAATATCGTTATAAGCTTTCCATCCTTCTTGTGTTAAAATTTCATGATCTAGTGTGAGTGGCATTATAATATTATTATATAATAATATTATAATCAAACTAATAATAAACAAATAAAGCTTTGCTTATTTATTTAATCAAATTTGGTGTTTTCTGTCTTAATCTTTGGTAAAATATTAATACTCATTAATTCTTGAAATAATAATTTGGTTGCATATGGCATATTAACAGACGAAATACGTGTATGATTATTGCATGGATTACATACATAATAATCTTTATCAATAACTTTCGTCGCTAAGAAACCACAATCATCGCAAACCTTAAAATTGGCAATATCTGATGTTTCCATCATACGTTCCTTCGTAAATTGACCCATACCATGGGCCTCAATTGAATCTTTTTCCATCTCACCTATACGTAATCCACCTGCACGTGCGCGGCCTTCTAATGGCTGGCGGGTTAAAGCTTGACGAGGACCAGTGCTGCGACTGTTACCGGTCCAGTGTTCGATTCCATTACGACGAACGTAAAATGTTCCTTTATTCATTGTAAAGCAGAATACTTCTTCATCTGTATGAAGTATTTTAACATCTTGTAATTTAATTTCAAATTTAAATTCTTTGTTCATAAAATATAGTTTTTTATTATAGTTGTTAATAATATTTTCAATATTATCAATCTTAATATCATCATCATCTTCTAATACATATGGGAAACGATGATTACATGTAACAATTGTATCAATATTTTTATTCTTAATATGAAACATAATTCTTGCCTTCTTTTCAAAATAAAGTTTTTCAATATGATTTTCATAATAATGGTTTCCAAATACTGTATCTAATGTAAGTAGTTTATCATCATTAGTAATATCATTAAAATATTTCCAGCCATTTTCTGTTAATACTTCATGGTCCATAGTTAAGCAATGCACCTTATCAAGAACCATGTGTTTGAGGCGCATGTAGTATGTTGGACCAATAAAAATCTCGCATTCAATTTTACGACCAGTTATACCACAATACATTGTTTCTGTTCCATGTGCAGAATATCCTAGTTTCTTTAAAATATTTGGTAAATCACGAACATTATAATTATTAAATGGTGTTCCATCCATAAACTTACCATCAATTGCACCAATCTTGGCAGACATACATTCAATCAATTGGGCAACTGTCATACGAGATGGTATAGCATGGGGATTCATAATTAAATCTGGAACCATTCCTTCCTCGGTAAATGGCATGTCTTTTTGAGGCAGTGCGATTCCTAGTGTACCTTTTTGCCCGTAAGAGCTTGCGAACTTATCGCCAATCATAGGAATACGTTCCATACGAACACGCATATTATATAATTCATAGCCATCACTATTAAAGATATTAGTATGAACCCGATCAATTACACCAGGAACATTACTCTTGAAAATGGTTGAACTATCTTTATAAACTTTATTATTCTTGCCAGTTGGTTGAATTGGTGATACTTTACCTATAATAATATCTTCATCATCAATTTCTGTTTCTTCTGGAATATATCCTTTTTCATTTAATTTATCATAATTACCTTGTTTCATACCAGTTACCTTGTTACGATCTGGTTTCATAAATACATCATCTTGAGAAGTTGATGGATTCTTTTCAATTTCACTACTATATTTCTTCATACTATCAACGCGGAAAATACCCCTATCAATAGCACTCTGGTTGAAGATAAGGGAGTCCTCTTGGTTATCATTTATACCAACCATAATTGATTACCTATTTAATGGCAATCTAAGGTCCTAGTGGTTCGCGGTTTATACCATAATAACATAACAAAGTTATGAATATTAGGCATTGGATATAAACAGCTGAATACTAGCATTCTTACGAATGGGATTAGACTATACCTTAAGCAAAAATAATGCTATGCAAAGCATCACATTATAATTGCCCACTTCCATCTAGTCGTTGAACCTTC
>JACCEB010679942.1_pt1 | contig 14696 bp, 16 predicted proteins | sample 7454761 | NCBI WGS metagenome assembly JACCEB01 (sample SAMN15323454, study PRJNA562643) | freshwater metagenome | isolation source: river surface water | place: USA:Blue River Watershed | collected 2017-08-18 | reverse complement strand
TTGCTTTCACGCTATCCCCTTTCTGTAGGAATAGCCTAAGTATATAATAAGAAAAACATTATGTCAAATGTTATTTATTGATGATATGCATGATCATATCGTCTACACGCTGTTCAAGTCTATTTAATTGGTCTTTCATGCTTGATCCGCCATTGGGTTTTAGTTCAGATAAGTAGTGTTTAGTTATAGATTTGACTCTTAATTCTAGCCCGCCGATTAATGCCAGGATAGATACAACTAATGTAATTACTTCTGCTGGTGTCATAATTGTTTAAATGCCTCATCTACTGCTATTTGTCTAATGGTCTGTATTATATCTAATCCATTATAAGCACTGGTGCTTTCTGTACCTAATCTAGATATAAACTCATCAAAGGTATCTTCAGCTTCCGCCAATATAATCTCAATTGCTTCAGGATGGTTTGAGGTAAATTCTACTCTTCCATCTGCTGTGGTCTCAACTTCATCCCCAGCAATATATACTTCAACTGTGGCTGTGCAATCTATTTCAAGTGCTTCTATTAATGCTTCCTGCCCAGCATTGCCACCCTTATCTTTTATAGATTCAGCAACATATTCCTGAGCATAATTACTAACATCAATAGTAAATGTTGGCATTAAATGGCACCAGAAATTAGTCTTGCTCTATATCTATAACCTGCCTTAATTCCAGCTGGGCCAAGAATAGGTGCTGTCTGGGTGATTTGCCACACGCCATCAACATAAATCTCTTCGCCATTTCTATCTAGAACATTCTTTAACTGGCCATCTATTTGCATCTTAGATGTGCTATCAATAACCAATTCTCCTAATAAATTAACTGATAAAGACATATTTACAACTGTAAAGAAGTTGTTATATATACGTTCTGTTACTGTGCCGTCGGCAGAAGTAGACAGGGTGTATCCATAATAATCACCAGTATAAAAGTATTCTTTAGTTGTATTTAATTTCATTAAATCTTTCTCCAGTCAAGGTATGTAGGCCACTGGAATATCTTTCCAGTACGGATGCTACGGGAACGCTTGAACGACAGTCCACGGGCCGCTAGAACGGCTAATGGGGCTATCCAGGGAGCATTCATAGCTGTGTCAAAGTTCTGCACAGAATCTCCTGCGCCTACTGATGTTGCAGCAATTTGCTTATAAACAATATCCTCATTGTCTAGCATATAGACTGACTGATAGGAGGTCATTTTGTCTAGGATTAATAAATCTGATGGATCTTCAACATCAATTTCATCCATTCCAATATAGATCTCTACAATTGCCTGTGCTCTCTTAATTAATTCAAGAGTAACATCCTGGCCTGTATATTCTTTTACGCTATTTACGGTTGATAACATTATCTAATCACCCTCCCTAACTCACGAACTCTCAAGGTATGAGTGCTTGTAAAGTCTTTCTTTCCTGTTCCACTTAATTCTAATTGTAATACATAGTCTCCTATATATTCAAATAGGCTGCGGTCTGTTGGCCATCTTAGTACAATCTTGCCTATATCTTTGGCTGCTGTTTCTATTGTGGCTCCTGTTAAACTAATTTCTTCATTTCTGCTTCCGACCATCTTCACATTAATATTGTCATAGCCAGAGAGGTTTGCATCTGTACCATCCTGGTTTTTAACTAATATAGAAAGTGGACGGGCTGGAATTTGGTCTTTCCAATATTGACTTATCATTTAATTACTTCCTCTCTTAGATATAATGTTGCGTCTTCATACATTATGTAAACTATAACTTCATCTACTGATGATGTTAATACTCTTGCATTTTGTGGCATCAGAGCTGAGACCAGCATAGGGGCCGCATCAATTCTAAATACCTTATCATTTATTTTTGCCGAAGCTTCCATTGGCAACGATAGATTATTTATTGAGTTTGGAGTATATCCAAATGTCTCAGTAATTCTAGCATTTGCAATCATTGCTTGTGCATTTACCTCTATAATTTTATCAGGTGTTGCCTGTGCTGAGGCAAATGTAGCTGATGCATTCATAGATACCACACCAACTAATGTGCCATCTGGAGTCTCTTTATTAGATACCCACCAGAATCCACGTGTAAGCATAGAAGGAACATGGACAGTAATTCTTGGATATTGCCAAGAATAATCTATTGTAAACCACTGTGATCCAGCGGCAACAGATTGGAATGATATCTTGTTCTGTTTATTAATTCTACGGGTACGCTGTCCCTTAACTGTTGTAATTCCGCCACCCTTTGGTGAATCAGAATCGTCAGGTATTGGATTATTCTGCTGCAAGATATAGTCACCATTAGAAGACCAGAACGCTAGATCATTATATGTTGCTTGAGTAATTTCTCCAGCAGCCAATCTTCTATCTATATTATATGAAGCATTGCGTAGATTATTTGCACGATCTTCTGATATTATTCCTTCATCTTCTGCAAAATCAATCCAGTAATCTTGAATTAAATCTACACCAAAGTCTTCACGAACTCCATATAGGTATTCTGTAAAGTTAACAAATATCTTTCCACCGCATAATGAGCCATTTAGACGATCACCTGGCTCAACAATTATTGCAGTAGCATGATTCTTATATGGATTATCTACTAAATCTAATCCTTTTCTTACTTGATTTGCAAATGCTACAACTGGTTTACCAGCTATAATATTTTCAAATGGAACTGCCTGATAAGATCCATTATTACCTGGGCTAGGATCATAAGAGAAATATGTAGCTCTAGCTGCGCTATAGTTAGAATGAATCCATTCATCTCCTACAGACAATCCATTAGGTTTAATTACAAGACGGGTGTAGGCTCTATCTGCTCCTCCCCATCTAATTTGATCATCATTTCTCCAGTATATTGTATCTGTTTGAATAACAGTTGGGAAGTTTGTCATTCCATCAACTTCTTTTACAAGTCTGAGTCTATTATTCTTATATGTATCAAGCCAAGCATTTACTGTGTCTCCAGTAGTAATCGGGAAATTACCAGAATCTCCTGGTGCAATTGTTGGTGCATATGGATCTGAAGAATATCCAACATTTTCATCTAAGTCTGGAACAATATCTATACGATTAATTATTCCAAGATCTAATGCCAGTTCTGTATTTGTGACATATAAAGATATTCCAGTATCAACTGCTGCACGAAGAGATTTAATAAAGTCTTCGTAAATCTTTAATTCACGAATTCTAAAGTATGAATCAACAACCTCGTCTTTGGCATATCTTTCTATTTCGTTGCCTTGATCTGGGAAGTTCTTAAAGAATATTGCATCAAATTGTGTTAGATCAATATCATTAATTAAATCAATATATCTTGGCGCATCTGTTAATGTGTCTCTAAATGTTCTACGTGTATTAAATTTCCATTGCGGCTTATTTAAATCACCAGTTGTAAGGATCGCTCCTCCAGCATCACCAAATCCTATGTTTCCTGGACCGCCATAAGCTTCAACCTTAACAAGGTCGCTTACAAAGTAACCAGTTACATCTACTGGGAATACATCCCAACCTTCAAATTCTTGTGGCGGATATGTAAAGTAATCAATAGTATCTAGATTTGGATCAAATGTCTGATAGTCAAAAGACTGTCTTCCAGTATCAAATGTAGGCTCATAATTTCCATATCTTTGTGCTGTATTTGTAGGCCACCAGTAGAGCATTAATGCACGACCACGGTTTCCTTCAGCATAATTCTTATCTGTTGCTGTGGCTGTAGCCAACATTGGCTCTGCAAATATAGGATTATATTTGTAGGCTGCCTCATAATTTAATTTAATGTCTTGCTCAGAGAGGAACTTATTAGGTGTCCATGACCAAGCAGAAGTCTGGAAGTCTGAGTACAAATTAGAATCATTGCTGTTAAAACCAACAATAAATGGTCTAATCTCATTAAAGCCATTAGATCCTTCAGCAGATCCAGAACCAATCATTTGACGATCTAGAGTTCCATCAATCCAATATTGTGTACGGTTATCTTCATATCCGTATTGAATAACAATGTGGTGCCATTCTCCATCATCAATTCTCTTATTACCAAGCATGTATCCTGTCTCTAATCCTGCTTTAGTTAAAGCATCACGATTTGCTGGGTGAGGAATTACATCAGCCCTTCCAATATTCTGGTAGCTGTCCATTGAGTACAACTTACCATTAAATAAACCAATTGTTCCAATTGATCTCTGGTAGTAGTAGAAGCTAGACCAATTACCATATGTCAGAATTTGATTAGACTTGGTTGTTTTAATTGTAAATTCAACAGAGTATTGTCTCTTGCTGTGATATTGGCTATCTGTTCCAAAGTTAAATTCTATGTTGCTAAAGTTAACGGCTTTTCTATCCCAAGCATCAAAGTATCCCTTAGATACAATTGGTGTTGGAGTTGTGCTACCACGAGGGGCAGATGAGCTTAACTGTGATTTAGTTGTATCTGGTGGAACTATATTGCCATTATTATCTGTATAAACCGTTCCGATTGGATCGTATACATAGTTTGGCATTTCGTTTGTAAGATATCTTGTTGATCCTACAGTAATATCTAAGGTTACATCATTAAAGAATTTAAGGAATGATCTGGCTACGTCAGTTACGGCACCAGGTGAATCAAATGCTTGTCTGGCTTCAATTGATTGCTGTGAATGTACACCAAATAATCTAACATAATATTGATCATCAGTTAATTGTACATATGCTGGTGGCAATGGTAGGGATGCTCTTGCTGTCAAAGTCTCAGCAAATACTCTTGCACCCTTAACTGTTACAATGCCTGGCATTATAAAGGTAGCTTCACCAACTCCTGGGTTAGCTGAAACGCTTCCAGGGGTTATAACTGTAGGGTTAACCATTAATGCTGATGCACTCATGATAGCTGCGGTATGGAAATCACCTATCTGATATTGTGGCATAGGGAATTGTGCAGAACCAGTAAATGCTGAATGTCCATACTGTGAGTCTACGTTAACGCTTGTTCCATAATTTGGTAATACAAATGCACCAAATGCTTCCATGTGTTCTGCTAATTCATTTGTCTCAGTGCTAAATGTAGGATCTACAAATAATGAAGAAGCAGTAGATGCTTCTGCGCTTATTGTTGTTCCAGTTCCTGTTGCAATTGCTGGCATAACAAATGTAGATGTTACGGCTCCTGGGCCATCTATTGTAAGAGATTGCCATAATTCAAACATTTCCTGTGCTGACAAATGATATTCAAAGAATGCAGCTTCATCTATAAAGAAGCTAATTGCTTCAGATGAATTAGCATTAACTCCTTCTACATCACCCATAATAAGGCTAGAGCTTTGAGGCGCTCCATAATAGGTAGAATTTGTTGCAGTTCCTACTAATTTACCATCAACATATGCCTTCCATGTATTTCCAGTATCTCTGGTAATTGCATATAGGTGATAGCCATTATGTAATGATGTGTCGTTAGTTTCAATATATTGCCAGTTTGATCTATTGCTCATGCTATCTCCAAGAGCAAAGTAAGGGCCGTCATCGCTAGTTCCTATGACATAAAATTGTGAATCAGTTCTACCAACAAAAATTATTGTTACATCTTCACCAGCAGCCTGCGCTGGCATTTTGGCGTATGTTACAAGCGAGAATCCATTGGTAGTCTGAAAGTTTGTATTTCCAAGAAATGAGCTTATATAAGTATTTCTTTGCGTCCATTCATAGCCATATCTATTTTTAGTAGTTATACCTTTAGTAACTCCGCCAGTTTCTGTAAATGCATATGAGCCAGTTCCAAAGTTTTCTGTTACTCCAGTTGTATCAAGTCTTACAGCAAAATTAGCATTAAGGGCTGCAATCTTATCATTAAATTGATTATTGAATCTTACTACAGATCCAACCATCTGTGCTACACCTTGTACTGGTTCAGTTATTGTTCTGCTAGCATCCCAAAGATCATCAATATCTGTAGCATCAATTTCTGAATGTGATGCAACATAAAAGTTAGAAACATAATGCTTTCCAGTTAATGCAGTATTAGTATTATCTGCAGCCTGCTGTCCAATTCTCCAGCCAATTGGCGTGGTACGGCTTCCAGTTACTGTTGTAGCATAAACTTCAACACCGTCTAAATAATATCTAACATCAGTGCTATTTACACGGATTGCGGCGTAGTGCCATAATCCATCTCCTCTTAAATCAGTTGATCCAGTATAATTATTTGTTCCAGTAGATGTTTGATATGTAAAACTAATATATCCAGCGGTAGTAGTAAATGCAAATATTCTAGAAGTTGTTCCGCCTACTGTGCTAAAAATTCTTCTTATGATATTTTCAGTTCCATCTATTTTAAACCAAGCACCAATAGAAAATGTATTATTAGATATATCAGAAGTTATTTGATTAGTATCAAGTATTACCGTAGATCCCTGTGAAAGTTCTGCATGTAGTTTTGCAGCAGTGGTTCCATTTGGACCTAAGAATCCAAATACATTTGATGATGCAGTAGGGTTAACTACTGCTCCAACAGGTTGTGAGCCTGTTCCGCTGTTATAAGGATAATGTCCTTGTGTTAAATTAAATTTATACCAGACTGGCAAAGAAAATTCAGATAGTTTAGCATCTAAGCCCTTTGGATTCATTGTGGCATTTGGAAGAGGCAATGACGCATCTGCTGTCATTGGTGATATCGTTGGATTTGTATCAAAAATAAATGTAGGCTGAACCATTAATCCAGATGCTGTGCCAGCTGTATCTGTAAATGAAACATTTACTCCAGCTGAGTAGTTTTCAGTAATTTCTGTTGATGTTAATTCACGATCATATACTGCAATTTCATCAAGTAAACCAAAGAATCTATTGGTATTGTTTATATTTCGTCCTATAAATTTATTTGGATTTATATCAGCTATAATTGATGCAGGATTTGAAATAGTTCTGTCTTGTATTAATGTTCCATCTAAATACATCTTAAAAGATGTTGTATTTACAGTAACTACAACATGATGCCAATTATTATCGTTAACTGTTCCAGTAGTTGATATTGTTCCTCCAGCATAATTGCTTGTTGGTGCATATGTTGCTACCAGCTGTTGGTTATATCCAGTTGTATTTCCAGGACCACCAATAAATATTCTTAATGCAGCATTTGTACTACTTAATGGTCCAAATGCAAATATTGTTGATTCTGCTGTTATTGCCCCAGTTGTTTTAAACCAACCTTCTATTGTAAATGATCTATCATCAAATAATGAAAATGCTGGAAAGGTTGAAAGTTCATAGCTTGAAGTTCCATTAAAATAAATAGAACGTCCATCTACGCTAGAATCATTGTTTAATTGTGGAGTGCCAGTTGCTGTTAATGTACATGCTAATGATCCTGAGTTAACAGGAGTACCTGCGGTCTCATTAAATCTAAACCAAAGCTTAGGGCTCTTGGCTGATATTACTGACTGATAACTATTATTTACTGGCATAAAAATAGGCTGCTGGTTTACACCGCAGCCTTTACTCCAATTCTGAATGATTCTGGGTTAACTGCTGAAATGCTATTTCCGCCTATAGAAATAACAGGAGCAAGAGAGAAGCGGGATACAGTTGGAGATACAATAACACAATTAGAGATTATCTCAAAAACTGTATTTGACTCCAGTAATTCGCCTTGTGCGGTTAGTGGTCCCGCTTCTACTCTTACATCCATTACAATTACGCTACAGTAATGCGGACGATGCCCGTACTGTCCCAAGTAATTGTGAAGTTACCATTGGTTGATGACTGGTCTGAACCGAAGTCAACGTATCCAATGAGAGCCTTTGAGCCTGCTGAAGCACCTGAATCATCATAAACAACTGCATAGCGAGCTGTAATTGTTGAAGATGACCATGTTACGTCTGCGGCATCAAGAATAACGACGTTGTTTGTTCCGTCGTATGTAACAGTCTTTGAACCTAATGTAGATCCACCTGTTGTATAACCAGTTCCTGTTACTTCGTATGTAGATACATCGTCATAGTAATCATGTGTGTCCTGGTTTGGTGTGTAAGAAGATGTGAGAAGAGCTACCTTGATGGTATCTGAATCCCAATCTACTTCTTTGTTAAGGGCCTTAGCGAGGAAGTTACCGTATAGTTTTGATGGCATTTATTATTCCCCCTTACGCTGATGTCTTCTCAACGATTGCGAATGCGCCAGCTTCTGCAACTGCAAAACCACGGCGAACACGAGTCTTGAGTAAGACACCATCCTTAGAAAAGTCTGCATCACGAGAGATTGCAGACTCAATTGGGCTACGAACTCCATTGATCATCATCTGACGGTTACCCACGATAAGAAGTGGGTTACCTGTTGGAGCTGCTGTAGCTGCTGCTGAAGTAGCAGCACCGTATGAGATTACTAATGGATATCCAAATAGTGATCCTGGACGTGCTCCTAGTGGATCTGGAAGAACTAGGTTTCCACCTGCTGTTTCCATGTTACGGATGTGTGAAAGCATCTTTGGATGTGCAATAAATACTGTATTAGCAGCATCAAAGTACTTGCTTGACTCAGCAAAACCTAGAGCGTTAGAAATATCTGCAAACTCTACATCTCCTGCTGTCTGAATGATTTGTGAGACTGGTGCATTTGGATCTGTTGCCAATGCACGATATAGAGATGTGAACGGCTGTCCGTCATCTCCATCGCCTGCAGCTGTTACGCCAAGGCAAGCATTGTCATACTTGCGAGCCCATTGTGAAGCCCACTCTCTCTTGTATGTGTTAAGTGTATCTACGAGTGAATCATTAAGATCTTCCTCTGAGATATTGAAAATTTGTGCGTACTTCTTCGCTGTAAGAACAACTTCATCTAAAGTTGTATCTGAATTAGGAATGTCTACACCCTCTGCAACGATGACTGGAGCATCTGAAACAAAGCGTGGAACACCCTTGGTGCGAGAAGCCATATTCTCACGACGAGCAAATGCTTCTACTACAGAGTTCTGGAGTGTTGCTTGAATAGCAACGGATCCCTTTTCCTCTGGAATATAACCATTATTTTCGGTGAGATCTGTGCGACCTGCTGTCATGGTATTTCTCCTTTTAATTATTTATTTGAATTTTGAACATATAATCGTCCGAATATATTAATCGCAATCCAAATGTCCATCTGGAGTTGCATAGGACCATTATACCTTATTTCTTATTTACCTAGAATAGCTTTTACCTGTAAATCAGTAGCTGTTTGAGGAACTTCAACGGCAGATGTTATTCCACCGTCTGCTTTTCCTGCTACTATAAACTTTGGATCAAACAATTCAGGAAAGTCTGTCTTTAATGTAGCAATTTGCTCATCTAGTCCAGAAACCTCAAAATCATCAGTCAAAGATAATTCATCCATCTTGATGTATTTGCTTAATTTGTCCCCATGAGAAATTCCCAATGAAGATAAATGTTTATTAATATGTTCTTTAATTAGTTTAGATTGTACTTCAGATATCTTAGATTTAGTAGTGTTTATCTCTTCCTCTAATGCTTCTCTTTCTAATCTGAACTTCTTGGCTTCCGCCTTCGCTTTTTCTAAAGCTTCTAAGACGGCTTTAGGATCACGAATTTCAGTAGATGTACCTTCTACGATATTCTGTTCTTCCATGTTTTATTCTCCTGTGTTATTTCTCTCTGCTGCCGCTTGTTCAAGGGCAAGGTTATTTGTATTTAATCCAACTCCAGGTAAAGCTACCTGTGTTGATTCTGTTGCTTCTGCTGAAATCAATCTAGCAATTTCTGCATCATATCCAAGCTCAAGTAGGATCTGCTCCAATGGAACTCCTACAGACTTCTTGCGAACTGCGATATCCCATTGATCAAGAGAATCTACAGACTCTGGAGACTTCCAATCAATATCAACATCTGCAACAATGCCTTCAATTCTGAGCATGAACTTAAATAAATCTCTCCAAGTTGATCCTAGCGCTAATTGGCGATTAAGGACCTTCTTAAATAATGGTGCTTCTGCCACACGAAGTGCCTGTCCTGATGGAAGGTACTGTGTGCTTGAGAAGTAATGAACTGGTGTTGATGTAATTGCAGCCATGTCAGAAACAAATTCATTTACAGGATCTGTAAATGTTGATGGATCTGCTGCTGGGAATTGTCCAACAGATGAGACACCCTGAAGATACCAAAGTTGTCCTGGGCCATTTTGTAAGGATCCAAGGTTCTCTCTTGCTGTATCATCTTCTGAGAAGTCATCAAATTCATTTGAATTGCCACCGTTAGACAAAGCATAGCGCTGTGGAGCACCCTGATAGTCTACTGTGTACATATGTGTTGAAATTAACTTGTTAATTGCATCCTGTGGACCAAATGCATCTGCATGTTCTGGTCTTCCGTATGGCTTATGTGTGCGGAAGTGGAATACTGGAATTTCACCCCATGGATTAGGAACAACTTCTGTTAAAGTTAGATTTGGAACTCCATTAATGAATTCCATGTCTCCCAAACCTTCATATTTTTCAATTCTATCTGCATAATACATGTTAATCTTGATGATTTTACGTGCATTTGCATCTGTGATCTGCCACATTTTAGTAGCAAATGATTTAATTCTAGGATTTTCCTGATCATAAACCATTGTTGTTGTCATTGGTGAATTGTAATCAATTGCTAGATTTCCTTGCATATCTGGCCATACAATTGCATAGCAATCGCCATAAACAAGGGTATTTCTGTGGATTTCGTTAATATCTAGCTTCAAATCTGTCTGTTCCCAGACTTTATTGATGTATTCGTCTCCTGCAGGTGTTGTTGTCTCAACCTGCTCAATTTCTAGACGATTATGTACTGCATCTACTACAGTTTTGCTAAAATTAAAGCGAAATGGGGTAAGTCCTGAAAATCTTGTCTGCTCATTTCTAAATAATCTGTACCAACGCTGATGAGTAAATACTTCGTCATTTACGCCTTCATAATATGCTTCTGCAACCATATATTTATCTCTTTTAGATATGATTTGGTCTAAAGCAATCTTAATATCTGTCATTTTATCTCCTTAGATAATTTAATTGTTTGGCTATTACTCCTGGAGCTTTATTATCCAAGAAATATAATATGCCTGATACTACAGCATCAAGAACGTCATCGTGGCTTACCTTTGGGAAAGACCACATTTGTTCTTCTAAAACAGGAAAGTGTGCAGTATGTCTGACCTTTCCCTGCTGATAAAAGTTCAAAGCTTTGCCTGCTCTGATTTGCTTTGATACTGATTGTCTTACTGATCTATATTTTACAGGAATATTCTTAAAAACATCCTGCCATAAATCACCACCCTGGTTTGTTTCCACATAGATTACTCCAGGTTGGTATTGGTCTACAAGGGAAGCCACCCTATCAGATAATTCTGAAGGAGATACTTTCAGCTGAAAAGCATCTCTTACATAAACGTATCCGTCTTCCCCTCTGCTCAATACGGCTATGCCCGTATAGTCAGAAACTTTATTCTTTGTTACAGCTGGGTCAATAGAAATAATTGTATTTCCATACTCTGACTCATCAATAATTACATCCTCATATGTCCAGAAATTACCATCAAGGTTAACTGGCTTGTTCATATAGTTTTTGGCAAAGTCCCGTAGGTGTCTTTGGCTTTGTAGCCACTCTAGAGGCCACTTCTCAGGCCATACAGAGCGTTCTGAGCCATCTTCTGCTGTCATGATAGCTGGATAGTAGTGTACGGTCACATTCTGGTCTGTAATCCATTCTAGGGCCTTATCAGTCTGTCCTTCTGCATGCTTTCTAAATTCATCCATCATAGAATTAGGCATGGTAGTTGTACCCACAATAATCATGCGGGCATATATATTCATAGGAGCAATGTCGTCAAATACCGTTCTACGCTGTTGACCTGCTTGATATTCGGAGTAATTCTTCTCACCCTTCTCAATATCATCAAGAATAATAAGATCAGGGCGTTGCCCAAATACTTTCTTACCCAAAGAGTTAGTATCAATACCATTAGCGTCAAAGATAAAATCATTTGCTTGAATAATACGCCAAGCATTTGCCGCCAAGGAACGCCCAGTGCTACCGACAATTTTAGGTGTACATAATTCTGGATAATCTGCCTTGAGATATTCATTAGTTTCCAATTCATTCTTAAATGTTAATAGATGTGTCTCAGCCTGACTAGCTGCATCTGAAAATGCTGCCACAAATTTAATATGACCATGGGCGGCGGCCCACATAGGTAGAATCAAGAAGATCCAGGTGCTCTTGCCACATTCTCTAGGTGCTATAAATGCATCTCTATGTTGTTTAGGAGCAGTTGGCTTATTGATCCAAGTCTTTCCATATTCTGCCAAGTCCCAGTGAAACTCAGAGAGTGTGAGTTCATCTTCCATATTCTTCAAATGATGTGGCAAATAAAGCAAAGCAAATAACATTGGATCATATTTAGTAAGTTCTATTCGCCCCTGTGGAATGGTTAATAGTTTTGGATTAATGTCTTCTAAATATCCTGCTAAGTTTTTCAATATGTTCCCTTTTTGTTATGTATATATGTTTTATTGTAGAAATTTATTTAGAGTAGCAAAAAACGTTATACAATTGTTATTTTACTTTCAGGTGGTCCTTAACTAATTCATTTCTAGCTTTGGCCTCATTAAGCATATCTACGATTGCTAAATCTGTTCCATCTTTAGATCTATTCTCATTAATATTGGTAGATTTGCCTTCTATTAGATTAATTGTTTGTATAGCCTTATGTAGAGCATTAGACAATTTGTTTATATCTTCTGCAAGTAGATCATCCTCATATAGTTTCTCTACTGTTCTATCTATTACTGCCTGTGCCGCCACAATCTTATCTCTATCTGAATAGAATATATCTAATTGTTTTGATATAACTGCTAATGTATTAGCTGTAGGCATATCTATATTTCTTTGGACAAAGAACTTCTTAGCTGTATGATATGACTTAGGATAGCCCAATTGTCTCATAGCTGGACCTATGCCCATTTCCTGGGCTAATTCTATAAATTCTGTTACCATTTCTTCTGTAAATACTGGATATCCCATTGTTTCCTCCTTAAATCTCACATATTGAGACATATATTTGTCCATATGCTGAGATATTTGATTACGATGCACACATTTCTGAGGCTTCCTATATAAATATCAAAATATGACTATATCTATCAATCTATGTAGTTTTCTTATTCTGTTCTCTTTGCTTCTTTATTCTCTTGTATTGCTTAGGATCTACTGCAAATCGTTCTCTTCTTATCCCGTGTTTGTTTATATCTACTATTACTTTGGGTCTATTGGGTTCTTGAGTCATTCCGCCTCATATTCATCGCCTATGGTTCTGTCTAAAAACCGCTTCAATGGGGGACTGCACATAAATCCAAATGAGAACTCTTCTGATGTTTCATTATTGAATATCTCTAGAGTCATAGTTACCATCCCATCCGCCCTATAATGTAGGTTCTTAGCGTATGGATATAGGCTAAACTCTGCTTCTCTTCTTGGCACTAAATGATCTCTCATGTCCACTAGTTATTCCGTCCTTGCATTCTTGTACTATTATACTACCATACTTAAATAAATACCCCAAGCTAGAGACTTGGGGTATTTACCTATAGGCGGTAATGAGCGTGAACTCAAACTTACGTACGATAAGAGAAAGTAGTTTGGCAACGAGAAAACTCTTAGCGTACTTAATATAATTATACTATTACTGTATTTCTATTGTCAAGTCTAGAATGAAGGATTAAATGGATCTGCTTGATACTTAGACTTTCTATTTGTTTTTCTTGCATTCCTATTATGGGATTCTGGGTCTTCTGGATACCACCACAATGGGTTCCCCCGTATTTGTTTCTTCTGGTACTTCTCCATAAACTCAGTAATTATAACCTCAAGCTCTTCTTGAGTCTTGGTCATAATCTCATCCATTGTATATTCCTTCCAGAATGAATTCATTACTTTAGCCTCTTTTTGTGTCTTGCCTCTTAGCTCAGGTGTCTTGATATTGTATTTGGAAGGTCTATTTGAGTTAGCCCCTTTTCTTTTGACGCCAGTAACGCTTTCTTTAGCCATTGGCTTTCTTTCTTGCGTAATATTTACGCTGAGCACCTTTGCATCTTTGTCTCCAGCATTCTTTGCAATAAATATTATGTTTATCTAAAGATGTTGACTTCTTACCAAACTGACTTATAGGCCGTTCTAAGCCACAATCTAGGCAGACCTTACTGTCTACATGCACTGACTGGGGTTTGTCGTTCCTAGAGGCTCTCCAGGCCTTAAAATAGGCCTTGTAGCAAGGGATACACATGCCCTGCTTTCCATACTTGGTATTATTAGCATTGTAATACTCGCTAATTGGTTTTTCTGTCTTACAATTACTGCATCTGATCATTCTTCTTCTTCCAATCCATGTTTTGTTTAGTCTTTAATCTATGGCAATTTGCACATAGGGTCTGTATATTACTTGGGTCGTTATTAGATCTATTTCCATCAATATGATCAATATCTAATTGTACTAAGTCTTCTGGTATAAAGCCACATTTAGAACATTTGTCTGCTTTCTGTCGCTTCCCACGCTTTCTGCAAGTTGTGCATGAGCTTCTATACATGACAGTTCCATATGGGGATGTGCCTTGTATTTCTTTCATGTTACCGCATTTGCATAATGGTCTAGTCATTTGTCTTCATCCAGCCTAGTTCTTTGCCGTCCGAAAAGCATTCAGGGCATACCTTCTCATAGCGAATGCAGGTCTCGCATAATTC
>JACCEB010450006.1_pt1 | contig 14699 bp, 13 predicted proteins | sample 7454761 | NCBI WGS metagenome assembly JACCEB01 (sample SAMN15323454, study PRJNA562643) | freshwater metagenome | isolation source: river surface water | place: USA:Blue River Watershed | collected 2017-08-18 | reverse complement strand
GGCTGAATAGGAGCCGATCATCAACCCCTTAGTCCTAACCACCAAGCTGAAACGGACTAGAAAGCCGTCTCGACTACCCCCTAACGGAATTACTCCACCGTAACTGACTGTTTTCGTAAGGGGGTAACTTTGGTCGGTTTCTTCGACCATCGTGGATCTTTTTTTTTGACCACCAAGGTTGAGGTCTGTTTCCCCTTTTTAATCTTGTATCCCTCTTTCTTTTTAGCTGGGTTTTTCCATTGAATCCCGTCCCCTACGATTGGTAACTGGAACTGAATGGACAGCTCGTGTTCGTTTTTTTCCTCATCATATTTGACCTTAATTAGCTCGATTAATCCAGTCAAATATTGTTTCTTTTGTTCATCATTCAGCTCTTTTTTCTTATCCAAAGTTTGACCAAAAACCTTTAGCCAGTCGACCCACTTCTTATTTTCATTTCCACCTTTAAGTTGAAGTTGTAGATTGGCTATCTTGACTTCAAGGTCGTGTATTTGTTCGTCAGATTTTTCTAGAGCCATCTTGTAGATATCGGCTTTAACTTTTCCTGAAGCTGTATTAAATAAAAGTTCAGCTTGTGATTCTTTCGTTTGAACGAGAACCTTTTGTAAATGCTTGATTTGTCTTTCAAGTGTTTTTAATTCGGCTTCAGTCTTCGTGAGTGGGGCTCCACTCTCTTCAAGAATTTTCCACTTAACCTCTTCCTTGAGGATGCTTGAATTTTTATGAGTATTGATTACTGACTCCCATACGAGAAGGTCGGTTTCTGGAATGTTCAATGAGCGTGACATTCCACAACCTTCACCTCGCTTCCAAGGCGTCTTTGATCCACCGTTCTCAACCCAGTCCCTCTCTTTATTCGGACAGTAGTAGAGCTGCTCGTTTTTATCCATCTTCCTTCTAGCTGAAATTGAGCGTCCACAATGTCCACAGACCATTAAATCTCTCAAGAGGTAAAACTGTTTCGTTCTGTTCTGTTGTGATACTCGGCTTGTTTTTCTAGCCTTAAGTTTTTGAACGGATGTCCAAGTAGTGACATCTACTATGGCTGGACATTCTGTTTCAATTTTTTCATCACTCTTTTTATCGTGATAGTGATAGCTACCTTTGTAGTGTGTGTTTTTTAGTAAGGCTTGTATTGAACCTATCGACCAGGTACTTGCTCGTCTTCTAGGAAGCACTCCATTTGAATCTAGCAACTTTTTAACTTCTAGAGTGCTCGCTCCTTTGGATGTTTCTGTGAAGATCTTTTTCACCCAAACTGATTCATCTTTATTAAGAACCAGTTTCTTATCAACAATCTTATATCCGAAAGGTGGTGGACCACCGAACCAGAAACCCTGTCGAGCACGATTCAACTTACCTAACCTTGTTCTCTCAGCTCGAATAGAGTTCTCAAACTCACCCATTCCGTCAAGAATCACTTTCATCAACTTATCCTGTGGGTTCGATAAGTTGAACTGTCCATCCTTTGTGTAAAGGGTTACACCTTGTTTATTACACTCATATCTAAAGATTGAAGCGACCTGATCATTCCTTGATAGCCTCGATTGATCATAGACCCAGAGGTGTTTTACTTCACCTCGCTTCATCGCTTCATATAGTTTTAGAAGGACTGGTCTACCGTTTATATCTTCGTGGTGTGAACTCTTTCCACCTTCATCCCAATGATTAGGGCTGAATCCTAATTGCTTTGCTTTTTTGACACCCAACTGGTGTTGAGTAGTGAGTGATGTTCCCTCGTTGGCTTGAGCCATCGAAGAAACCCTTGTGTAAATATGAAGGGTCGTATTTGGGTCAGCTACCTTTTTACTTCTTTCCTTCACTATCGGTCATCTCCACCACGGTTCCATTTGGAACTAATTTACACGAATGTTGATACTGTTGAATGGGACATTGTGACACCGTATGTCTTATTCAGCCACTTTGAAATTCGACGAAGACTCATACCTCGTCTCCTCATCGACTTCATTTCCTTGATGATCGCTTGTTCTTTAGGGTTCGGAATCAATTTCTCCTCTTCAACCTTGAAACCGAAGCGAGTAAAGCCTCCCAGAAACTTTCCTTCGGTTTTCTGAACCTGCTTTACCTCACGAATACGAGTGGCTATTCTTTCACGCTCAAAAGTAGCGAAGGCTGACAAGATCGTAAAGATCACGCTTCCGATTCCTTCATTCGTTACATCTCCACCTAGGTCAATGAAGTGAACTGATATCCCACGCTCTTTCAGATCGTGAAGCGTATTTAGAGCGTTCCTTGTGTTTCTAAAAGCACGGTCTAACTTACTAAAGACGAGCACATCACCTGACTCAAGTCGCTCGAACAATTTAGAACCCTCTGGTCGCTTATGGAACTCGATACTTCCACTAACCCCTTTTTCAGTAATGAAGTTCTCTGGGGGAATTTCGTAGCCCTTTAGAACCGAATACGACTGGATCTGACGAAGCTGGGTTTCTAGACTCTCCCCTTCGTTGGCTTGTTGAAGAGTACTGACCCTGATGTAACCGTAAACCCTCATCACTAACCCCTTTGTCTCAATTCTTACAGTAATTATACCTATTTTTACTATTAAAATCAAGCACTTAAGTCTGTTTTCGTAAGATTCGTCTGGTAGCGGTCTTTACAGTCGTTCGGCTCGTTGTAACGAGCCTTACTTTTAAGTTAAATCAAACTGAAGGGGTGGGGGGAACAAAAGTCCTAAGTCCGAAGGGTTGATCTTAAAAAGTGGACCTTTTTCAACGACCTTACCTGTCACATCTCTTTTGATTAGATGATCAAGAGTTATCACCCCCTCCTGACATAAGGTGTGAAAGTTAGAAGCGAATGGGACTCTTGTATGGAGAACCTTCTTGTAGTGAAAGTGCTCTGTTCCTTCAATTTTTGAAGTAGCAGCTCCGATCCAGAAGGTTTCATTGTGCTTAGTTAACAGACGATTTCTCAATACATCTAATTTCCACGAAACTACATCTCTAGAAACATCGGATGACTCGAAACGCTCTTGAAGAAGATCTTTAGGCTCATCTACCCTCAAAATTAATCCCTGAGAGTTTGGAGCCGTAGCCTTAACCGTACAGTAAAGTTTTTTTACATCTCCACGGTTATACCCATAGTTATCAAGGATCTGGGCTGAACTCTTAAGAGCACTTATTTCCCAGTCTGGGACTTGAGCAAATAATGATGTTCTGGTTGTCGCTCGAAGTCCAGTGATCCTTTTGGTCTTTAATTCAATACCCTTGTAATCTGGCTTTCGACTTGAATTGATTTGAATTCCTAGACAATGTTCTAAGGTTGCTCCTATACCAGTATCACCAACAGTAACAGTCTTAATCCAACCCCTACTAGCCACCTCTCTTAACTTGTTAAGCAACTCATCAGATACAGAACTTTGCTCAGCATTTATCTGTTTGAATAGTCTACTAAGAGGTGAGTTTGAATCTTGGGCTGACTGACGAATGTTTGGATTGCTTAAGTTAATTACATAAAGAGCGTTATTGAAAGCAACGACGCCCAATAAATTGTTGGCTGAAGCGTAAGAGGGTAATTTTGAAAACCAAATTCGAGGATCACCTTCCTTACCCTTGGCTTGTGGTCTGTATAAGGAGGCTGTTGTTGGAATTAAATTTGTCTCAGTAACAAAAAAAGTTTCAACAGTCTTTTTTCCCTCTGGTCCTTGTGTCTGACCATCGTAGTTATGAATTTGATTTTCTTTTAGATACAACCTCAAAGGAGAGGTAGCGTCCATAATTGATTTACCGAGTCCAACAGATGTAGGGACGAGATAAGTTGCTTCAACAGAATGAGTATTGAAGAATCTGATTGCTTCCGTTATGTCAAAGTCAGACTTAACTAGCACCTATAGAACCTTAGAGAAATGAAGCCCCACCTGTTCAGCAAGGTAAACAGGAACAGCATTCCCGATTTGAGTATATTTTGGTAACTCACGATCAAAGATACCTTCCTGTGGATTACCTGCTCTTCTTAAACCTCCAGTAGTCCTACTTCCAGCAAACTGATACCAGTCTGGAAACCCTTGGAGCCTAGCCCACTCCCTGACTGTTGGAACTCGTGCTTGTGAAAAATGAACATAGTCATCAGGTAAAGAAGTAGCCGTAATTGATGGACCGCTTTCACCCCAACGAGCGGGAAGGAGTCGTTGAGCAAATTTCTTGGTCTTAAGGTGAGGGGGAATTGCTCCGTTGTGCTTCAACATATATGTGAATTTCTCAATCACTTTCTCTGAGTGATTTGAATAGTCTTGTTCGGTTAGCACGGCTCCCTTTGGAGCAACTTTCCCATCAATACCAGTACGAAGAAGTTTTTGATACTTGTTAATTGCTTTATCAAGATACCTGTCTGTGCTACCACCATACTCAAAATTTGGATCAACCAGATCACCGAGCAAATCAATTAGGTCTGGAGCGTCGTAAGTAGGTTTAGGTAAGAAGCCATTAGCTACCTTACTGTCTATCTTTTCCCAAGCAGTTGTATCAACATCATCCCTCACTCCAACAACTAATATTCTTGGTCGATTTTGTGGAGCACCGTAATCCTTAGCCAGAACTAGAGCGTGGCTAACTCGATACCCCTTAATTGAATTGAAGGAATGTAAAACATCTTCGAAGATCTCGCCTTTAGTTCCTGTTGGTGTCCACTTAGCTGATAGAAGTCCTTTTACATTCTCAAACATAAAAATCTTTGGTTTGAGTTTATTTACAACCCAAGCCATATCTTGATACAAATGATTCGATGGAAGCTGCTCTTTATCAACCGAATAAGAGCGTCTATGACCGATCCCAGAGAAACCTTGACAAGGTGGACCTCCAACGAGCAAATCTAAATCTCCGTTCTCAACGGAAATCTTAAATTCCTTACTGATAGAGTCAGCAATTTTTTTGATAGCCCCTTTTTTCGTCACGATATTTTTAATGTCGTACTCGTGAAAGTCTGGGCTGCTCAATCTCGGCTCGATGATCTGTCGATTCATCAAATAACTAGCCATAGCGTTTTTGTTCAGTTCATTAACGAACACAGGATGAAACCCTGCTTTCTCTAAACCTAAAGAAAGACCACCACAACCAGCGAACAGATCAACTACGAATTTTTTCGATTTCATTTTTTATCTTTACTATGAGTTTTGATTTTATTTGATTCAGCCAATTTCAGGGGGTCTTTCTTATGGAAATAATCCAAGTTCAGCATTGCTGATTGATGAGGTTGCTTTCCTCTTGTATCGACTTACTGTTGCTTCGATTGTTCTCTTCAAATCGTATGAAGGAACAATGTTCTTCTTCTCACATTCTTCTAGTTCCATTTTGAACTGTGGAAGGATTCGTCCAACTTCCCACAATCTAATTTTTGGGTTAGCCACCAGATGATCGTAGACCATCAAAGCCGTTTTCATTCCTTGGATGTTAGGTTGTCCCTTGAACTTGTATCTTGACTCGCTCTTTTTAGCGTACTGTCTCCCCCTCTCACCCTTGTGATGTTCAGCTAGTATTTTTCTAAAGCGTTCCAAAAGGAACTTTTTTGGGAGACTCAGCGGGACGCTCATCAAAAGCGTTTCACCTTGAATCTCATCTAGCTCGTCTTTAGTCACAACTTGAAGCGTACTCAACGCTTGTGGTTCAGCAAATAGTCTCATTCCACGACTATCTTTCGACCACCATTCCTTGAAGCTGTCACCCCTGATATCACCGAAGTCTTTGTAGAGATCAACTAGCCCTTTTTCACCTCCCGACTCACAGGTCTGGAGGTACTTTTGGGAACGCTTTAAGTACGACCACCAAAGGAAATAGATTGTTTCTTCCCAATACCGTTTCGGCTTGGGCTTCTTCTCAGTCCCAAAGGTTGGGTGTTGATAGGGAAAGTGTCTATTTGGTGGTCTTTTCATCCTTATATGTTAACACTTCAAATAGAACAAATAAAGTGAAAGTGTTAAGAAAATGGCTTTTTCGATACACTGATCATATCGGTTGAGAAAGCAAACAAAGCCAATCAAATCGGTACTTAAACAAACTTTAATCAATGAAAAGGAATCAAAAATGAGCAATTCAAATGTTAACACCAACAATCAATTAGTAAACAGTACTTTGATCGAATCTTCAGTTATCGAGTTCAAAGGGTACGCTCGAAAAACGGCTGAAAACATCCTTGAGATGGGTCGAGTGGTTTATGAAACTAAAGACAAACTGAAAGCCAATAAGGAAGATTTCGAGGTTTTCTGTTCCAAAGTGGGTTTCAAATCAACTTCTAGTTCAATCAAGAAACTTTCTCAAATTGGTAAGGGCTACTTGATGATGAAGTCACAAGCTGACCACCTACCCAATAGCTGGACAACTCTTTATGAGATTTCAAGACTGGCTGAGTCTGAGCTGACGAAATACATATCTGAGGGAGTTATCCACCAGAATGTTCTGGGCTCTGTAATTAAATCCCTCAATGGCTCAACCAAAAACGATGGGGCTTCTAGTAAAGAGGCTGGTGTTGAAGGGGAACGACAAGAGGAAGTTCCAAATGGAACGGCTAATGGTTTGACCTTCACCTGTACCCTTAAAAATGTGAACGATGTAGCTTTCAAAGCACAACTACAGATGATCATTCAAAACCTTGAACAACTTAATGTTGATGTGAAATTAGCTCCCGAGCTGAAGTCAGCCCTTCATCCATTAGTTCGAAAAGCAGCCTAAGGAGATTGATATGAATACGAACCTAGACTGGGCTCAAAAATATCGTCCCACGGCTATTCAGGATGTGATCCTCCCAACCAACCTTAAGGAAAGACTTCAAAAGGTTATTACCCAGAGTGGAGGTATTTCACTTCTATTCTGGGGTAGACCTGGCTGTGGAAAAACGACTGTTGGTCAGCTTATCAATCCATCTGAAACCTATCAAATTGACTGTACGACATCTCGTTCAATCGATATGGTGAGGAGTCTTGAACGCTACTGCTCAACTTTCAGTCTCGAAGGGACTAGGAAGCTGGTTCTATTAGACGAAGCCGACCATTTATCCAAAGATGCTCAAAATGCTTTTAGGGGTGTTGTCGAACGGTTCTCCGTATCAACGGATTTTGTTATGACAGCCAATAACCCAAACACATTGAGTGAACCAATTCGGTCGAGATGTTTTCCAGTTCACTTTGATGTCTCCTCAGACCCAAGTATGGAAGAAAAATTTGTAACAAGGGCTACTGAAGTTCTGTATCAGGAAGGTATCAAAGACTTTGATATTGAGCGAGTTCGTGAAATTGTTAAGACTAATTTTCCAGACCTTAGACGAACACTAAAACAAGTTCAATTTGAACTCGGATAAATCTAAGCCACTCTCTGAAGTGGCTTTTTTATTCTTATAAATAGTTTTACGAATGCTTTACGAAGCCGTTCGTAGTGACTGTAACGCCTTGATAGCGTACTCGCTTCTTAAAGTCGGCTCTACTGGTCGATAACCTTTAACACACCTAATGAAAAGTTATGAGTATGAAATTAGAAGATCTGAAAGATACAGAATTCAATAGAAGATATGGGTTTGAGATTGTGTCTAAATCAAACTCTAGTCCTAGTAACTACTATCGGAACCTTCTGAATTGGATGGTTTCAAATGATGATTGGATAACCTTTACTGTAACCGTTACCTTTAAGAATCTAGAACCTATCGAGGCTAGTGAGGGTTACAAGAAAGCAGCCATTTATGAATACGAAAAACGAGTTCTGATGAAGATTAAGAAGCGTCTGTGTCGTTTAAGTTCTAAATGGAACTCTGTCATTCCAATCGAGTACTTAATTCAATATGAGTACGATCAAGGTAGCTTTTTTAAGCCAGTTTCATCTCGTAACAATCCTCATCATATTCACGGTGTTTTTCCAGTACCTAAGAGTTTGGCTCACAGAATCTACGATTTTGAAAATACCCATCTAGATCAAAGGTTGACCAAAGACCTTCAATCCTTACATCGTGTATCAACTTTCTTGATTGAACCTCTTAGATCAGGTGAGTCAGATGCTTGGCTTAACTACATTCTTAAAGATAAGTCTATGAGAGACATCAACTCCTATTGGGCTTAAATATTACGAAAGTTAAAAAACGCCTAAATATAAAAACCACAAAAAAGGAGGGTTTCAGTGAACAACAAGGTCTCTAGTAGAAATCAAATTCTAGGTGTTCGAGCAACCAATCAATTCGTTAATAAGTTCGATGAGTTATGTGACCGACTAGGTCATAACCGTTCTGAAGTAATCCGCTACTGTCTTAAGCGTTTTCTTAACGAACATTGGAACAACTCTGAAAATTTTAAGAAGGCTCGATCAGAGCTGTTTTAAGGAGAAAGAAATGCTTAGTTTCAAAGAATGGCTTGTTGAAGAAGCCAAGAAACCCAAAAAGAAAAAGGAAGATAAAGATGTCAAATCAACTAGTCAAGGAAGCACAGAAATCGGGAATGTCTATCACCAAAGACAGGCTCCTAGATCTAATCAAGAAGTCCAATCAACAGTCGTTCATTATTTCCCTGAACCCTAACTCCAAACAAACGGTTGTTGTCATACCCTCAGCCTAATCAGGGTAGTGATCGTACTCGGTTGAAATTCCTGAGTATCTTTGTTCCTAGACCGTTTTTTGGAACCTTATGACTTCTAGATCTTTAATTTCCACCTTAGGGATACCGTTCAATCTGGTATCCCTTTTTTTTCGCTTCTTATAGATTGAGAAAACGCTCTCTGGACCCAGATCAAAGCCTCTGGGTGACCTATACCCCTCCTCAACCAATAAATCGGCTATGGCTCGGTATGTAAGCCCCTCTGAGTCCCTTAGTCGGATGATTCGATCAGACAACTCTGTTTGGTAGGCTGAATAGGAGCCGATCATCAACCCCTTAGTCCTAACCACCAAGCTGAAACGGACTAGAAAGCCGTCTCGACTACCCCCTAACGGGATTACTCCACCGTCACACTCTTGGCCAAGTTGCGAGGTTTGTCCACATCCGTGCCGCGCGCACAGGCGGTGTGGTAAGACAGCAATTGCAGCGGCACCACATGCAAGATGGGCGACAAGACGCCGTAATGCTCGGGCATGCGAATCACGTTCACACCTTCGCTGCTTTCGATCTTGGTGTCCCCATCGGCCAGCACATACAGCACCCCGCCACGCGCACGAACTTCTTGCATATTGCTTTTGAGTTTCTCCAGCAACTCGTTGTTGGGCGCCACCGTCACCACCGGCATGGCGCTGGTGACCAGCGCCAACGGACCGTGCTTGAGCTCGCCTGCGGCGTAGGCTTCGGCGTGGATGTAGGTGATTTCTTTGAGCTTCAAAGCGCCTTCAAGCGCAATGGGGTAGTGCGTGCCACGGCCCAAAAACAAAGCGTTTTCTTTGCTGGCGAACTCTTCTGACCAGCTGATGATTTGGGGCTCCAATGCCAGCACGGCTTGCAAAGCGGCCGGCAAGTGGCGCATGTCTTTGATGTGCTTGGCTTCTTCCTCTTCGCTCAAACGGTCTTTGGTTTGGGCCAGCGCCAGCGTCAGCAAAAACAAGCCTGCCAACTGGGTGGTGAAGGCCTTGGTGGAGGCCACGCCAATCTCGGCCCCGGCGCGCGTGACATAGGCGTGCTTGCACTCGCGCACCATGGCGCTGGTGGCGACATTGCAAATGGTGAGGGTGTGCGTCATGCCCAAACTTTGCGCGTGGCGCAGTGCGGCCAAGGTGTCTGCGGTCTCTCCGCTTTGGGTGATGGTGACGATGAGTGTTTTGGGATTGGGCACCGATTCCCGATAGCGGTATTCACTGGCGATTTCAACTTGGCAAGGCACTTTGGCAATCGCCTCAATCCAGTACTTGGCCACACAGCCGCTGTAATAGCTGGTGCCACAAGCTAAGATCAAGACGTTGTCGATGGCCTTGAAAGTGGAATATGCACCATCGCCAAACAACTCGGGCGTGATGCCCTCCACGCCTTCCAGCGTGTCGGCGATGGCGCGCGGTTGCTCAAAAATTTCTTTTTGCATGTAGTGGCGGTAAGGCCCCAACTCGGCGGCACCACTGTGGGCGTACACGGTTTTGACAGCGCGGGTGGTGGCTTTGTGCTCGCGATCAACGACCCAATATTTGCCCAACTGAAGGTCGACCACATCGCCCTCTTCAAGGTACACGATTTGGTCGGTCACACCAGCCAAGGCCATCGCGTCGCTGGCCAAAAATGTTTCCTGCTGCCCCACACCCAAGATCAGTGGCGAGCCTGCACGCGCACCGATCACGCGGTGCGGTTCGTCCTTGTGAAAAACAGCAATCGCGTAGGCCCCATGCAATTGGCGCACGGCGGTTTTCACCGCCTCAAAAATATCGCCGTCGTACACGCTGTCGACCAAGTGCGCGATGACCTCGGTGTCGGTTTGGCTGAGAAAAACATAGCCCTTGGCTTGCAGCGCGGCGCGCAGTTCTTCGTGGTTTTCAATGATGCCGTTGTGCACCAATGCCACTTTGCCCGGCTTGGCATCGGCCGCACCTGTGCCGTGGCTGAAATGCGGGTGGGCGTTGTGCACCGCTGGTGCGCCGTGCGTGGCCCAGCGGGTGTGAGCGATGCCGGTGCCGCCCTGAATGTGGTCGGCCGTGACTTGGTCCATCAACTCGGCCACGCGCGATGTGCTGCGTGCGCGTTGCAACCCGCCCGACCCTCCGTGGAGGCTGGCCGCGTGAACGGCGACACCGCAAGAGTCATAGCCTCGGTATTCCAAGCGTTGCAAACCTTGCACGAGGACAGGAACGATATTGCGGGAAGAAACGGCGCCAACGATGCCACACATGTGAAAACTCCGTGAGGGTTGTTTTGAACAAACTGGCGCGATGTTAGAGAGAAGCAAGAAAAATTATGAATCAATAAATGATTTATTTAGAAATAATATTTCTTGAATATTTGTTTTTGAAATTTTATTTCAATAAAATTCAATTTATGGAACCCATCGAACTCGACCAGATCGATCTGCAGTTGTTGAACCTGTTGCAGCACGATGCCAATATCAGCAATGTGGCCTTGGCCGAAAAGGTCAATGTCTCGCCCCCCACCTGCCTGCGGCGCGTGAAGCGCTTGCTTGACGGCGGCTGGATCGAGCGACAAATTGCGGTGTTGAACACCGACAAATTGGCGGCCCTGCAAGGCCATGGCCTGACGGCCCTGATTGAGGTGTCGCTGGACAAGCAAGGCAGTGAAGCTTTGGATGCTTTTGAAGCACGCGCCGTCGCCCACTTGGCCGTACAGCAATGTTGGCGGGTGTCCCCTGGGCCCGATTTCATGTTGGTGGTGCAAGCCCGTGACATGCCGCACTATTTGGGCATCAGCCAGACCTTGTTCACCGAAGACGCCAATGTGCGCAATGTGAAGGCCTTCTTTTCAACCAAGCGGGCCAAGTTCACCACCACTTGGCCGGTCTTGCCCAACCGGCCCCACTGAACAGCCTTGGTCAGCAGCCCAAGCTGCAATGCCCAAGCCGTAAAGCCGAGGCGCTTATTTTTTCTTTTGCGGCCGCGCCCAGTTGGCAATGCTGATTTGTTTGCCGCGCGCCACGCTCAAAGCACCAGGCTCGGTGCTCTTGGTGATGGTGGAGCCACCGCCCACCGTGCCGCCGGCGCCGATCGTCACCGGTGCCACCAAGACGCAGTTGCTGCCAACGTGCACATCGGCTTCGATCACGGTGCGGTGCTTGTTGGCGCCATCGTAATTGGCCGTGATGCTACCCGCACCATAGTTCACACGCTCGCCTAACGTGGCGTCGCCCAAATAGGCCAAGTGATTGGCTTTGGCACCAGCGGCCAAGGTGCTGTTTTTGACTTCCACAAAATTGCCAATGTGCACCTCTGCCCCCAGTTGTGCGCCGGGTCGCAGCCGCGCAAAAGGACCAATCAAGGCACCCTCGCCCACGCTCACCCCGAGCTTTTCACCGTCAATGTGGGTGAAGGGGTGGATCACGGCACCGGCTGCGATATCGCAATTGGCCAACACGCAATGGGCCCCAACTTTCACGCCCTCGCCCAAAGCCACTCGACCCTCAAAAATGCAGTTGACATCAATTTCGACGTCTTCCGCACAAATGAGTTGGCCGCGCAAATCAAAGCGCGCCGGGTCTTTCATGCGCACCCCTTGCGCCATCAAGCGGTGCGCTTGGCGCAATTGGTGGGCACGCTCCAACTCGGCCAATTGCAAGGGGCTGTTGATGCCCGCCACTTGCACAGCGTCGGTGATTTTGTGCGCCACCACGGGCACGCCATCGGCCACCGCCATCTTCACCACATCGGTCAAGTAGTACTCGCCTTGTGCGTTTTTGTTGTCGAGGCGCGCCAACCACGCTTTGAGCAGCTTGGCCGGCACCGCCATGATGCCGCTGTAGACCTCTTGAATTTGGCGCTGCGCCTCGGTGGCGTCTTTTTGCTCCACGATGGCTTGCACCTCATGACCTTGGCGCACGATGCGGCCGTAGCCGCTGGGGTCGGCAAACTCGATGGTGAGCAAAGCCAATTGCTGGCCCCCACACTGCGCAATCAAGGCTTGCAGGGTGTCGGCTTGCGTCAAGGGCACATCGCCCGACAGCACCACCACCACGCCATCGTCGGGCAAAACCGGCACCGCTTGTTGCACGGCGTGGCCCGTGCCCAACTGCGGCTCTTGCCGCACACACTGCACCGCCAAGGCGGGGTTGGGCGCCAGCACCACCGGCTCGACTTGCTCTGCGCCGTGCCCCGTGATCACCACTGCCGAACGGGCGTTCAGTTGAGAGGCGGTGTTCAAGACATGCTGCACCAAGGGCACGCCTGCCAAACGCTGCAAGACTTTGGGCAAACGGCTTTTCATGCGCGTGCCTTTGCCGGCGGCCATCACGACGACATCAATCTGGGGCTGTTCAGAGGTGGACATGCGGACAAACTTTCAAATGGCCACAGCGTTGTGGCGGTCTTCAAACACGCCACAATTATCGCCGCCCCTGTCCCGCATAAGATCGCCCCCACTCGGGACATTCTTCCCGCTGGGTCGCCGGGGCTTCTGGGCAAACGCCGTCAGGCTGCTCGCTCATGGGCCCTCGGCCACAGGTCTGCAAGTCATCGGCCCCTGAGCACTTCGCTCAAGCCGTAACACGCCGACCCGCCAAAGAAAGCTTGTGATGATTCGACTCCTTTTGGCCCTCTCGACGCTCGTGTTGCTGCAGGGCTGCAGTGCCGTCAAATTGGGCTACCAGCAATTGCCCACTCTGTCGTATTGGTGGTTAGACAGCGCCGTGTCTTTCAACGACAGCCAGTCCACACGGGTCAAAGAAGCCTTGTCTCAAGTGCACCAATGGCATCGATCACAAGAGTTGCCCACTTACCTGGAGTTGTTGCAACGTGGCATCGATCTCAGCCAAGGCCCCGTGCAGGCCAGCCAAGTGTGCGGAGTGTGGACCGACATTCAAACCCGCTTGGACCGCAGCATGAGGGTCATGGTGAGCCAAGCCGCGCCAGTGGTGACCCAGTTGGGGCCACGGCAATTGAGCCATTTGGCTCGGCACTTTGAAACCAAAAATGAAGCCTGGGACAAAGAATGGCTGCAAGGCAGTGCCGCCGAAAGACTGGAGCGGCGGACTGAAAAAACCCTAGAGCGTTACCAATCTTTTTATGGCGATTTGACGGCCGCGCAAACCGCGCTCATCAAAACCCAAGTGAGCCAATCGCCTTGGCAACCCGAATGGGGCCGGCAAGAGCGTTTGCGGCGGGAACAAGAGTTGTTGACCGCTCTGCGCAAATTGGCCCAGAGCGATATGCCGCAAGAGCAAGCGGAGGCCGAGCTGTGGCGGGTCTGGCAGCGTTGGTTCATGCCGCCCAACGAAACCGACCGGATGGTGATGCAAAAAATGTCGCAACAAGCCTGCGAAAACTTGACCCAACTGCACAACACCACCAGCCCCGAACAGCGCCAGCGTTTGGTGCGCAAAATGCGCGGCTATGAACGCGACCTGCGCGAACTCGTCAAGCCCTGAGCCCCAGCGAAAAACCCGCCAACAAGGGGCGGGTTTGGCGGTGTAGGCAACTGGCCGGTAGCTTCAGCTTTGCAGGGCCTTCCACATTTCCATGTCGCGCTCAGCGGTCCAGATGCGGGGGTTTTTGATGCCGCTGGCTTCGTCATAAGCGCGGGTCACGTCAAACGGCAGGCAGTGCTCATAAATGAACACGTGGCCAAAAACCGGGTCCATGCTCTTGCGGGTGTGGGCCATGGCCGCTTTCAAATCCATCTTGGCCGCCACGGCTTCTTGGCCGGCCTTGTACAGTGTCTCGACCCAGCGCTTGGTGTAGTCGAGCGCCTTGTTCACATTGGCGTTGCCTTTCATGGCTTCACCCCGACCCGGCACGATGTACTCGGCCTTCAAGGCGCGCAAGGCTTCTAGCGTGGCTGGCCATTCTTCGAGTTGGGCGTCGCCGGTGTAGACCCCGGCCTCGTACTCCACCAAATCGCCAGAAAAGAGGACTTTTTCTTCTTCCACCCATGCAATGGTGTCGCCCCGGGTGTGCCCAGGACCAGGGTGCCAGATTTGCACCACCACGCCACCCAAATTGATGCTGAGCTTGCCGGGCACTTCGCCTTTGGAGGGATCACCCCCACCGACCACCATGGTGGGCCACGTCAGGCCGGGCACGCTGTCTGCGCCGCGAAACAGGCGTGGAAAACGCTCCATCTCGCTTTTCATGTCTTGCGCGCC
>JACCEB011401303.1_pt1 | contig 14715 bp, 2 predicted proteins | sample 7454761 | NCBI WGS metagenome assembly JACCEB01 (sample SAMN15323454, study PRJNA562643) | freshwater metagenome | isolation source: river surface water | place: USA:Blue River Watershed | collected 2017-08-18 | reverse complement strand
CTAGCGCCACAGTGCCTACATCTGTTGGTACGTATTCTGTAACGCCATCAGCTGGAACTATTTCCATGAGCTCTGGCTACATAGCCGGATATGCATCACCGAACTCATATGTCTCAGATACTCTCACCGTTCAGGCAACAGTCCCTGACTCTGTAACAGCTGTCTCGGTGACTGTTAATTCATCTACTAGCGCCACAGTTTCCTTCACTGCGCCAGTAAATTCTGGCGGCGCAACAATTACCTCATATGTAATTTCAAGTACAACAGATACGGTCACAGCGAGTGCATCAACTTCGCCGGTGACAATCACAGGTCTAAGTCCGGGTACGGCGTACGTGTTTAGAGTTAATGCAATCAACTCAGTTGGTAGATCTGAAACAGCAACTGCAACGCAGGTCTACACGAAGTTAGGTGTGACCTTGAGTTCCACCTCCATTACCGGTTACTTCGGAACGCCCATTGAAACGATCACTTCGACTGTTCGTGGTGGTTCAGATATTACCTATTCAGTGTCACCAACTTTGCCTACCGGTTTATCAATAAGTCTTGCTGGCGTTATTAGCGGAACTCCGACTGAAACAAAGACGGCGACAACATATACAGAGACTGCGACCTACAGCAGCTACACGACGGGCACCGCGACTTTCACGCTCACAATTCTCAAAGGCGATTCCTCGATTACTACTCCGACGATTTCGCCAAGTTCGCCGATCCTTGGTCAAGCTTTGACCTTTACTTCGACAGTTACCTCTGTAAATTCTCGAGCAACTCTGACTGGAACGATTTCATTCAAGAACGCCTTGGGCACGTTGTTATGCGAGACAACAACGATCACTTTGGGTGCTGCCAGCTGTTCGTATACCCCTCTGACGACCGATACCTTCACGGTTCGGGCCTTCTACAGCGGCATGACATACATAGATTCATCAACATCGACGGCGTTGACGGTCGTTCCAACGAAGGCAAATCCTTCGATTACGGCAGCAACAACCACACCATTTATCCGCACTGTCGATACAGCAACGATTACAGCAACGATCGTGACAGGAACAGCAACCAATGCGACAGGAAACGTAAGTTTTACCATCGGGGATAGCGCCATTTCAGGGTGTAGCGCCAGATCAGTTACTTCAAATGTCGCAACATGTGTTTTCACGCCAACTTCAACCGGTGTTTATTCAATCGTGGCGACATATGCAGGAGATTTGAATTACAACGGTGCGGCAGCATCGAGCACGTCGGTGACTGTTTCACTCTGTACGCAGAGTGTCTCTGGAACTATCACAGCTAACACGGGAGCACCTGCAGCAGGTTATTGCGCAGTAAGTATTACCGCTGCTTCGTCTGGCTCTCTTGGTTTACCAGTTGGCGTGACAAGTATGAAGGCTCGAGTACTTGTCATCGGTGGAGGTGGTGCCGGTGGTACACGTCATGGTGGCGGTGGAGGTGCAGGTTCACTTCTTTACTCAGCTGCATATGACATTACAGATACTCGCACGGTCACAATTGGTGCAGGTGGTGTTGGAGACAACTCAGGTCCAAATGCAACCAGCGACGGAACAATCTCAGATAACAATGGACGAGCTACTTCTTTTGGTTCTGTAATTGCCGCCGGTGGTGGTGCAGGTGGTGGAAACACTGTAGGAGCTGGATTCACCGGTGGTTCAAGTGGTGGTGGAGCTGGCTCAAGTACTGGAGCAGATCCAACGCAGACGTCATTTTCAGGATTTGATTCCTACGTCAATAAAGGTGCAGCAGGTACATCGGGCACCGTAGAACCTCAATGGACAGGTGGCGGTGGAGGTGGTGCCGGCGGAAACGGTGTTGCAGGTATTTCTGGCAACCCTGCCACTCCTGGCATAGGCGGTGCAGGACGCGTTTATGACATGACACTTGATGGAAGTTATGGATGTTTTGCAGCAGGCGGTGGCGGTGGAAGATCTTCAAGCCTTAGTACAGCTGCCCCAGCGGGTGCAGGTGGAAGTTGTACCGGCCTATCAACTGCAAAAGTTGGTGGCGATGGAGCACTATGGACAGGATCTACAGCCGCGCTCTCTGGCGTTGCTAACACTGGCTCCGGTGGCGGAGGTGGAGGCTTTGTCGGCGGCAGCAACTACATGACTGGATCCGGCGGATCTGGTCTGGTTGCACTTCGCTACATCTCTGCACCAACAATTACCGTTCCTGTAGATACGAGCACGGCATCTCTTGCAAATGTCAGTTTAGTCGCAGTTGTGCCTGTCTTTGCCAATTTGTTTACGCGCACATACCAATGGCAGAAGTTTGTTGGAAATAGTTGGAGAAATGAAACTTCAACCAGCGCCTCGACTCTAAGCCTTACCTTTGTGGCTCACTATGGCGAGGGCACTACACAGAAATATCGTTTATTAGTCACCGATAGCGACGGCACTCTCTCTACTACCACTGCTTCACAAACCATAACTTTGACCGTTACTCCACTGACGCAACCAACTCTCACGGTTGCAACAACCTTTGCTGTTGCTGGCTCTTCCTTCCCGCTTTCTACTGCAGGTGGCGGTGGTCTCGGAACAGTGAGCTACGCATCTGTTGCTACCGGAAGTGCAGCAGGTTGCTCGCTGGTGGGATCTACTCTGACGCTAGCAACAGCAGGAATCTGTAAAGTCGTCGCAACAAAGGCTGCCGATATCGACTACCTGATTGCACGATCTGAGACCACAACAGTTTCATTCGTTGTCTTCCAAATCGCACCACAAATTGCACCAACAAACACAAGTACCGGAATCTCTACACCGGTAGGAACGACAACTACCAAGGGCGCAGATTCTTGTACTTCGGGCTGTGTACCGAGAATTACTAATTCAAATGTTTATGAAGGAAGAGCGGGCGATCTTGTCGTGCTTACGGGTATAAATCTTTCAACAGTGACAAAGGTTTACTTCAACATTTACACCGAAGCTCCAACCTTTACCGCCGATTCAGCAACTCAAATTTCGGTGAGGATTCCAGCGGGCTTACCTACTGGAGATGCGACCATTGAGGTCATCTCTCCCGGGGGAACCTCTGCCCGTTACTTCGATTTCACGATTCTGCCGTAGCAAAGGGGGAAAGGGTGGGTTATGGCCCTTGCCCCAAAAAGGTAGACTGACGCCCTAATTTAAGCGTGATCTATAGGGAGTTTTCGTGGAATTCGGTATGCCCGAGACTGATGAAAAGCCAGGACGTTTCTCGTCCCGTGGCTTTCGCTGGACTTTGCTTGCCGTCATCATCTCCCTGATTGGAACCACTTTTGCGATCAACGTAACCATCAATGGAAACAATCAGGTTGAATTTGGTCAAGGCGTTTATCGCATTACATCCTGCGATCAGTTTATGAACGTCAACCTTAAATCCTCTAACGCCTTCGATGATGGCCTCTCACGCGTAGGAAGCATTGAGCTTTCTGGTGTGGATGTCGCACGATGCGCCAATACATCGGTCCGTCTCCGCCTCTACGATTCTTCGAACCCATCTCCGATGAATCTCTTTAACAATATCGCCTATACAAGCAGAGGCACTTCTTATCCATGCTGTACTGAGACCGGTACAGCGGTGATTATGGTGATTGCTGCTAACGCAACTCAGGCAACTGCTGCTCAGAGCGTCACGCTGATTAGTCCATCAGGAAAAAACATTGGCTACGGAGATCGTCACGAGAGCATTCGTTACGAATCAACAACTGCAGTTTTTACAGTTACATTTTCAAGCCCACTTGCAATCATGAGAGATGTTGCAAAGACTACCCTTGAGTCCGCAGCAAATGGCTAAATTTGATTTAAAGCTCTGGGGGATCAGAGTTCGAAAAGTTGTAATTGTTTCGCTGGTTGCACCTATCTTCACTTTTATCTCTGCCGTTGCGCCACAAATTGCAGAAGCCGCATCAGTCGCTGCGGGCGATGGAAGTTGCGTGCAAGATGTTGGAAGCATAAGTGGAGTAACTGTTACTGCATCCGATAGAGATTGCATCGTGACAATTCAATCTGCTGCAAATACCACAGTGACTAACTCATGGGTTGTGCCTACAAACGGTGACAATTTCCAAATTCTTGTAGTCGGCGGCGGTGGTGGTGGCGGTTGGGATGGTGGAAATGGCGGCGGCGGCGGAGAACTTCGGTACTCAAGCGCTTCACCGTCATGGATTCCATCAGCTGGCACGACTTTATCAATGCAAATTGGCGGTGGTGGCGGTGCGGGCAACGCAGGAGCTGCATCCACGGTTTCGTGGGGCGGAACAACTCGATATCAAGCCAATCCTGGCGGTGGTGGCGGAGGTTGGCAAAGCACGTCTGTACCAGCAGGCGGTAGTGGTGGTTTTGGCGGAACAGGCACAAACGGCCAAAGTGCAACGGCCGTTCCCCCTACAAGCAGTTGTGTTGCAACGATTAGTGCAACCCAGCGTGCGAGTTCAGCATCTTGGCCTAGTTTACGTTGGTTCTTAAGTGGTGGAGGAGGTGCTGGTGGCGCACTCGGAACGACAGCGCCGTCGAACTCAATCTCTGGTTCTTCTAAGTTTTATGGCGGTGCGGGTGGAGCTGGATGGGGTTCCAATATCAACAGCGCCTCGATTGGAGCTATTTATGGATTAGCCGGAGGTGGAACTGTAAATGATATTTCAACCAGTGGTGGTCGCGGTGCAAACTGGTTGTACGAAGCAGGCGAAAGTACAACATATCGTCCGGGAGCATCAGTTGGTGCAAATGGTGTCAACGGCACTGGCGGTGGTGGTGGAGGTGGTAACGCGTGTGATCCCACCATCAATGGATCCGGCGTTACGAATTTGGTTTATAAGCGCACTTCCGGAGGAACAGGTGGCGCTGGAGTTGTCATCATCAGATACACAACCACCTTCACAACTTCATTTGATGCAAACAATGGAACCGGAACACCAAGTATCTCATCGGTTCGACAGACAGTCGCTTCAAGTTCTGTAACACTAGCGACAGCTGGGACACTTACTCGTAGCGGTTTTAGGTTTGCGGGATGGAACACGCAATCAAATGGAAAAGGCACCAATTACTCAGCCGGTTCTTCTTATACACCAACTGCAGATATCACGCTTTACGCCCAATGGAATTCAACGATTTCATACAGTCCAAACTCTGTAACCACGACTCGATCCGTCGAATCCACGACGGCAGTAAGTTCAAGTGCCTCAACCACACTTTCAAATGGGCGGCTCGCCAGAGGAACACCAATTTCGGGTGGATTAGTCCTCAATCTTGATGCAGCTGATCCTTCAACGGTTTCAGGATCAACTTGGACAAACAAGGTTGCTGGAGGTCAAAGTGCAACCATCATAGGAAACCCTACCTACAGTTCGACTGAAGGAGCATTCACTCTCAATGGAAGTAGTCAGTATTTCGATTTAGGTGATTCGGCATTCAATTTCAATGGAACACAAAACTTCACAGTAAATGTTGCTTTCAAGAACAACGAGCCTATGAAAGATAGCGCCATTTTTGTTCGACATAACGCAGGAGTTGCCGGAAACTACGTTCTTAAAACTTACTTAGGCAAATACTATGTTCAACGTGAAGTCTCACCTTGGACTGTCGAATCCAATGGCTATTTGGACCCAAGCAAAATTAATTACATGTCAGCCGTGTACAACGGCAGCACCTTATCTGTATTTGTAAATGGTGTTGCAGATGGTTCGATAGCCATGACCGGTACTGTTGGCAACAATGCCATCAAAGCGCTAATTGGAGCGCGTCTTAGTGGCAGTTCCCCAACAGCTTACCTAAATGGCAAAATCTATTCTGTTCAAGTTTATAATCGAGCACTCAGCGCCTCGGAGATTGCGACAAACTATTCTGCGCTAATCCCCGAAGCAATTCCGAGCAAGAGTAACTTCACATTTGCAGGCTGGAGTACGCAAATTGATACAGGAACCACTGTCGCCGGGGCAGTCACTGAACTATCGGCACTCCCCACTCCGTATTTAAGATTACTCCCAGAAAATTACAACGCCTCAACAAAGGTGTGGACGGCAACAAATGGTTCAGGTGCAGGATTTACATACACAGGAACACCCACATATAACGCATCGAGTGGTGGAAATTTTGGGGCAACTAAAACCTTCCCCACAATCTCTGGCGCAACCTCGGCAGGTATCAGATTAAATAACCCGACGCTCACGACGTACACACTTTGTGTAGTTGCTCGCTATAAAGACGTAAACGGATTAGCTGGATCTCAGGGGCGATTGATAAATTCAAGTAACTCCAACTGGATTTCAGGTTTCTATAACGGCTTAATTCGACAATTTCACCACGAAGCGTGGAACTACGACGGTGGAACCACTGATCTCAATTGGCACTATTACTGCGACTCGGGAAACAAGGCGATTTGGGACGGAGTAAAGACACCTACCTGGACCTATCAGGCAACAACATCACTGCCACCGCTAGCCATTAACTGGGATTATTACGGACAGAACTCTGACTGGGAGCTAGCCGAAATGATCATCTACGATCAATTTCTCTCAGATAGTTCTATCGATAATTTAAGTCGTTACTTTAAAAATCGATATGGAATTGCAGCTGGTGCCGCAACTTCGGTATCCGCATCGGGGATTGCACCAGTAACAAACTATGCATCAGCAGGTGATACGACCTTGCACGCGGTGTGGGGTTCAACGGTCACTTATGACGGTAATGGTCAAACAAGTGGAACGCCCCCAAGTTCACATGTAATCACCGGCGCCTCTGGAACTCTTGCTACAAATACTGGTGGACTGGCCGAGGCGGGATACAAGTTTGTCGGCTGGAACACCGCGGCAAATGGAAGTGGAACTTATTTCGCTCCTGGTGCAACTTATCCAAATACTGGAAATGTCGTTCTCTACGCCCAATATTCCAAAGCTTTAGCCTTTCCAACCGCCTATTCGTATGTAGATCCAATTCGACTGAGCCCATACATGCGCTTTAAGGCATCGGACTACAACGCAACTACCAAAACGTGGGTGGACTCCTCGGGAAATAATAGAAGCACTTCGACGATTTCAGGAACCCCAACCCTGACAACTGCGAGTTTAGGCAATGGAAATACAAAAACATTCAGTGTTGTCTCTGGTAGCACGGCCGAAAGAATCAGGTTCAACAATCCGCTTTTTTCAAATAGCAATTGGACACTTGTAACTGTCGCTAGATATGCAGGTGCAAGCAAAGCTCGCATCTTTGACTCTGTCGGATACAACTGGTTACACGGATTCTGGGCCGGGTATACCGGCGTTGCTTATCACGAAGGTTGGGTAACTTCATCTACTGCAAACAATCATGGGAACAACTGGATCATTGGATCAAGTTTTGCCAATAATTATAGATCAAATGGCACATCACGCGGTTCATCAGGTGGCGTCACTTATATGCCTCCAATGAGTATTAACTATGGAAATTATCCAGCTGAGCGATCAGATTTTGAAGTCGCCGAGGTCCTTATTTTTGACTACAAGTTATCGACAACCCAACTGGCTCAAGTCGAAGATTATCTCTCACAGACATACGGAGTTGCGGTGGCGTCTCCTGGTTCTTATCCGACGTCACAGTCGGTGGCGATTGGTGCTGGCGTAGGCGGTCGCAGTGAAACTTTTACCGCGGCTGATGGATTTGGTACAAAAACTTTTACGACTTCACCATTGCGTCCAGGCTTTAGCTTAGACACAACGACCGTTAATTCTGTGGCCCTTGTTGTCTCACCCACGGTAGCCACTGGAAGCTACAGTCAGAACTTAATAGTCACTGACAGCCTCGGTGATACAGCCACCTATTTACTTAATGTGACAGTGAGCCCGGCAGTCAAATTTGATACCTCGACGGCGACAACGGTAATTACTACCCATCGAAAGGGTGCAACTCTTCGTCTCAATACAGTAAATGGCGTTGGTTCGAAAGTATTCACAATGACACCAATTGCAATTGGAATTAGCCTTGATACAAGTACTGCAGCAAGCGGCTATGCAACTCTTAAAGTTGATCCTTACACCGCGACCGGAACATACACGCAGCAAATCACTGTTACCGATGATACGAAAATAAAGTCGAATTATCTGGTCACCATCACGATTAATGCCCCACCTACTATTTCTTCGACATCGGCAATCCTGACTTCTCCTGTGTTGGATAGTCTCAAAATTAACCTCGACGCAGGTGATCTGGCAAGCTATTCAGGTTCGGGAACCACGTGGACAGATTTGAGTGGAAATGGCAAGAATGGAACTTGGCAACAGAGCCCAACATTCCGCACGGACAATGGCGGTGCAATCGCTATCGGCTCAAGTACAAGTCAGTACATGCGATCAGACGGACTCGGTGCAACAAATGTTCTAACTGCCGAAGCTTGGGTCAAATTTACTGCAATCCCTACTAGCGACAATTGTGTAATTTCCGATAAGTACACAACTTCTTTCATCAATTTCTCCATTTGTTTCCGCAATGACAGGAAGATTTATGGAGGATATTGGAACGGTACTAATGGGTGGGTGAGCTCTGCTGGTACTGCAATTCCTGTGGTAAATACGTGGTACCACTTTGTTTACACAGTCGCTAAGTCCGGAAATAACTACATTTCGACCCTCTATCAGAATGGAGTGGCCGTTGGTACGCCTGTTTCAAGCACTGTTTCGCCAGGATCTAGCAGTGTCGGCTTTTTAGTTGGAACAAACTGGCGCCAGGATGGAACGGTTGTAAACGGAGATATAGCAGCCGTACGCGTGTATGGACGAGCACTCTCAAGCACAGAAGTCGCCCAGAATTACAACGCATTGCTTCCACGCTTTTCAAATAATCCTCCAAATGCAATCACAATCACCACAACCGAAAGTGTGACTGCTTCCTCAAGTATCTTTTATGCTGGACTTGGAACCGGGAACAAGACATTTTCGCTTTCCAACACCACAACGGGTATTTCGATTGATACCGCCACTGCAAATATTGTCCGCGTGAACTTGGCCAACACTCTCGCAGCAACCAGTACCACAGTTGCTCGCTCGATCTCTCAAGTGATAACGGCTACAGATATCACTGGAATATCGGCTGCTACCCCTGTCTATGTGACCACGGTAATTAATCCGAAAATCATCATTGCTGCGAGTACACCTCTTACTCTGACTACAACCTTTGGAAAGGTTGTTTACGATACCTTCACGGCTACACAAGGTACGGGAAATAAGACATTCACAGCTTCTGCTTCATCATATGGATCAGCATTTACGATCACCAATCCAAGCACCAATGTCGGACTATTAACTGTCGCTAGCAATCTTCCTGCAGGAACTTATACGGTAACGATCACAGCAACAGATACAGTTGGAGCGACGACAAATTACGTACTGACAGTTGTTGTAAATCCTGCACCAACAATTGCTGGCTCGCCAAGCAATACTGTAAGCACAACTGTTGGACGAGCTACGTCGCTTCGCATCAATGTTGTAGGTGGTTCTGGGAATCGAGTCATCACCTGGACATCGCCGGCAACCGGAATCACTATCGATTCCTCAACGATTAATACTCAGAATTATTTAACCCTGAACGTTTCAAATTCAGTTCCAACTCGGAGCTACTCATTTAGTATCGCTGCAGCTGACTCCATGAGCGTTCGAGTCGCAGACACATTTACGGTAGTCGTTAACAGATGGCCAGTCATTGGGACAGAAGGTGTTGTAACCAGCGGGCTTGTTACAAGTTTGGATGCCAGCACGTATTCGGGAAGCGGAGCTTGGGATGACACCTCGGGATTCGGAAGAAATGCAACATTAGGTGGTTCTGCGCCAACGGGTAGTGCACCAACGTTCTCCAGTGATTGGGGCGGTAGTTTTGGATTTAGTGCGGGTACAAATCAGATTCAATTCCCAAATCCTGGAAACTTAGAGACTTTCTCTGTCTCCACCTGGGTGAAAATTCCACAAGTTACTCAGACTGGAAACCCTGCGATATTGGGTGAGTATGCAGCAAGTGGCAACGTTAACTTCATGTTGCAGCTGTTTAACGGAAAAATTGTTGGTCAGTACAGAGTTGGCTCTACGTGGTCACCAGAAATGTCGGGATTTGTACCTGAAGTAAATAAGTGGATGCATATCACTTATGTAGTCTCCAAGCTCGGGACAAATAGTTACATGCAAACGCTTTATAAAGATGGAGTCTCAGTATCAACTCTGGCTTCAACATTAGTTCCGGCAAGAAACGGCACTAGCGGTGGCGTTATTCTTTTGGGACGTCGTTGGGATGTGGCAAACTCGATGACTGGCGATATCGCTGCAGTTTCGATTTACAATCGCGCGATCACAGCGGCTGAAGTTGTACAAAATTACAATGCCACCGGCCCTCGATTTATCGCCACCAACTCTGGACGCGAAACCGTCACAGTCACACAAGGTGTTTCCGGAGTAATCTCAAATGTCTCTGCAAGCCAGGGAACTGGCTCAAAGACCTTCACAATCACCAACGCGAGTGCAGGTGTCACGATCGACACGTCGACTGCGAATGCGTTCACACTCAACGTTGCCAATACGCTGACGTCAACAAGTTCGACCGTTGCACGAACCATCACTGAAACGGTCACTGCTACAGATGCCGCCGGTGCGACAACTGCGCGTGTGTATTCGATTGTTGTTAACCCACCTGTTCGAGTTGAGAGTACGACGGGCACGATTACTACAACCTCGGGAATTGTTGCCTGGGATACCTTTACAGCTACTCAAGGCACAGGAAATAAGACATTTACCCTTACAGGAACTCCGACTGCCACAGGGTGTACCCTCACCCAATCCAATAATCAGGCAGTTCTCAAGGTCGAACCGACTGTTAATCCGGGTAACTATGTACTTACTATTACAGCGCGTGACAGCCTCGGGGCTACAACCGCCATAACCAAAACTGTAGTTGTAATTCCTGGTCCAATCTTGATCGGCAGCAGCTCACTAATCACTGCCAGAGGATTTGTTTTCCGCTCGCTTCCATATTCGGTGACAAATGGAATTGCGCCATTTACCTACACTTTGGCTTCACGTGCGATTGATCCATCGAATAGCGTAACTACCGGAATCACATTTGAAACGTCGACTATGACCTTAAGAGTTGCGGACACGGTAACTGTTGGAACTTATGTGGAAACTCTGACGGTTCGAGATAGCAAAGGCGCAACGTCGTCTCTTGTAATTAATCTTGATGTGAGACCGCCAGCTGTTTTATCTGGAAGTTTGTCAATATCGAAGAGCTATGGTGAGTCTTCAATAAGCAACTATACCGTTAGCTCAGCAACCGGTGTCCCACCATTTACATTTACAACTTCGACTCCAACTGTTTCCGATGTTTGTGCCCCGATTACAGGCACTTATATTGGCAATGGCACAAATGGCACTTTGGGTAAGTCTTATACCTACGAGAAATTTACTGGTTATGAACGTTGTAATTGGATTGCACCAGTAGGTGTGACGTCAGTTGATTATGTAGTTGTCGGCGGCGGTGGTGGCGGCGGAGTTGGTCGTGGCGGTGGTGGTGGCGGTGGTGGTGTTGCAACCGGTACCGGACTTGCAATTACACCTGGCGATATCTATGACATCTCTGTCGCCCAAGGTGGTACCGCAACAAATGACGGCAACGATTCTTGGATTGGAAACTTTGGTGCAACATCAATCTTAGTTAGGGCTGCAGGAGGTGGTGCCGGTGGCTCTATGTCTGGTGATGTTCCAACAATTACTGGTAATAGTGGAAAATCTGCTTCTGCGACCGTGAAAAGTGCTGGTGGCTCTGGTGGCGGTGGAGGTAATAACTTCAACGACGGAACACCTCGTATCGGTCAAGGCGGAAGTTTTGGTACTGGAACCGTTAACGGAAATATCGGTGGTAACAGTTATAAATGTGACACCACAACCGCGGGTTACACGGTCAATTCTGATGGCGCACTCACCGGTTCGGGTGGACGAACTACGGGCGGCGGCGGCGGCGCTGGAGGCGTTGGCGGAGGGTTTAGTTGGGCGACAGGTTGTCCAACATTTAGTCCACCACCTCCTCCAAACGGTGGCGCTGGAGTCACATCACTTTTAACCGGATCCCCTGAAGTCTATGGCGGTGGCGGTGGCGGTTCTGATGGTCGCGCAGAACTCTTGAATGGAGAACAGAACTATAGAAGCTCTGGCGCTGGATCAGGTTCTGGCGGTGGCGGAAATGGTGAAGCTTTCAGAAATGCAAGTGGCGCAGAAGCACGTCAGTTAGCAACACCTGGCACACCTAATACCGGTGGTGGCGGCGGCGGCGGACTTAGCACCACCGATATTTCCGGTGGAAGTGGTGTTGTTGTCGTCCGATATGAAACACCAGCGGTCGACTCGGTAACAGTTCAGGTAAATACCATTTCAAATGGTTCTACAGGCGTTGATGGAAGCGTTGTTATATCTATCCCTGAGAGAACTCCTGCTGGAAGCGTAACTAGCAAACTGATTCGTTTATTTGAAAACGGTACTTATTCGAATTATCTAATCAATATCACGATTAACAAAGAGACTCCGACAGCTGTACTTTCGTTACCAGGATCTGTGACCACTGCAAAGTATGGAACTCCGGTCACTGTGTCGGCAGTAGCCAGCACATCAGGCAAAGTCGGATTTAAAAACGGTTCAACTGATATCACTGGCTGCACCGAGGTCGTTGCGATAAACGGACTGGCAACGTGTGAATGGACTCCATCATCTGTCGGTGCAACCACTATCAAGGCAATTCTTACTCCAACAGATACTGCAAACTACAACAGCAGCCGAGAAGCGACACTTGCAGTCACCGTCGCTAAGGCGGATACATTGACTGTGACCGTCTTGTCTCAAATCGAAACATTTACAGGCACTGCGGTTCCTGCAACTAGCGCATTTACCACCACGGGCTTGGCATCAATCGATTCGCTCACTGCAATATCAATGATCTTTACTGGCACCGCAAACGACGGAAATGCTTACTCAAGTACCACTGCGCCAACAAATGCCGGTACTTACTCGATAGCACCTAACTACCCAGCTAACGCTTCGGCATTCACATTCGGTGTGGGGTCAGCAGGCACAACATCTGCCATCACGAATTATGAAAGCGTGACAGTGGTTTCAGGCACTCTGACGGTTAAGCGCAAGCCACAGACGATGGTCTTTACCTATCCAAATTCAAATTCAGTCACATATTCACCAACAGCAACGTTGGCAGCTATGACAGCTACCCGTCTTGGAACTGGTACTCAAACCTATTCAACGACGACACCAATTACCTGTTCGATTGGTGAAACTGCTGTTGTAACAGTTCTGCAGGCAGGCACATGTTCTGTTGATATGGCGGTTGCGCTCACAGCTAACTATGAGGCCGATACTGCAACCCGCGTAATCACGATCAATAAGGCATCGCGCACATTCGTTTTGACGCCAGGCGTCAGTACTTTGAAGTTTGCAGATACAACGACTGTGACAGCAACTCTTTCAGGTGGGGCCGCAGATGGCACGATCTCATACACACTCGGTTCTCCTGCAGGATGTACCTTCGATCCGCTTTCAGGAGAACTCCTTGCAATCTCAGGAACTATTCAGTGCCCTCTGACGGCGACGATTTCTGAAGGAATCAATTACTTAGCCGAAACTGCTACGGCGATATCTCTGACCATTGCCCGTGCAAATGCACCTGTGATCACGATCGATACCATCACAGCGCTCAGTCACACACCGGGTATCAGAGCGCAGATCATGCCGAACTTCAGAGTTACGGGTCTGAAGAATTTAGATACTGCAGATTCACTGACCTACACCTATGGATTTGTCTCTAATCCATTCGAAACATTTACATATTCAGATACTCGGACGCCGATTGATGCGGGTACATATTCAATTACGCCATCTGCGCTGACTTTAAGCTCAGGTTTGATGAGTAACTATGAAACCCCTACTTACTCATCAAGTGCCATAAATGTTGTAATCAACAGAATTGTTCAGGAAACAGTCACGATTCAGAGCGTTAACGGCGAGGTTGATGTTCCATTTACCTTGATCGCAACTGGTGGTTCGACAAGTGGAGCGATCACCTTTGCAAAGGTCTCTGGCACATATTGCAGCGTCTCTGGAACTACTTTGACTGCCACCCAAGCTGGTAGTTGTGAAATCACTGTCACGCGTGCGGGCAACCGTAACTACCTTCCATTTACATCAGAGAGCGTCACGGTCAGGGTTCGAAACTACGTGATGGTGCAGATCTACGTTCCGGAGAATCCAATTACTGGAATCACTATTACCCCAACGGTCCCGATCGTAAAGGGCCCAGATAGTTGCTTGACGGGATGTGTTCCAAAGATTACTGGTGCAGATGTTTACGATGTTGCCGAAGGTGATCTCATTGTGCTCACCGGTCAAAGTTTCAATGGAGTGACTAAGGTTTACTTCAATATCTACACAGAAGCGCCGAACTTTAACGTTGATTCAGATACTCAAATCTCTGTACGAGTCCCTGCAGATTTGCCTCAAGGCGATGCAACGATCGAGGTTGTTTCACCGGGTGGAACGTCGAACAGACTCTTCGACTTTATTATCCTGCCTTAGAGTTTTTACTTGCCAACCTTTGGGGCAAAGGTAATTCGCACAGCTACTGACTTGCTTGGGATGGTGTCGCTGACATCGATTTTAAAGGCTGCCTGATTAAAGATTTCAGGTAATTGAGCCTTCATATCAACACTGAAGTTAAT
>JACCEB010286466.1_pt1 | contig 14727 bp, 7 predicted proteins | sample 7454761 | NCBI WGS metagenome assembly JACCEB01 (sample SAMN15323454, study PRJNA562643) | freshwater metagenome | isolation source: river surface water | place: USA:Blue River Watershed | collected 2017-08-18 | reverse complement strand
GGCACGCTCAAACTGCTCTACATCGCTCCAGAGCGGCTGATGAACGAGGCTTTCCTGCGCCGGTTACAGTCGGTGAAGGTGGTAATGATGGCCGTGGACGAGGCCCATTGCATCTCCGAGTGGGGCCACAGCTTCCGTCCGGAATACCTGCGTCTGGCCCATGTCGCGCGTGAGCTGAACATCCGTCCGGTGCTGGCGCTGACGGCCACCGCGACGCCTGCGGTGGCCCGGGACATCTGCCAGGCCTTCGGCATCGCCGAGGCGGACTTGGTGCGCACCTCCTTCCACCGGCCTAACCTGCATTTCCGCATCACGCCCTGTCCTGCGGAAGGAAGGAAGGACCTGCTTGCTCGGCGGCTTCAGGAACGCGGCGGCGCCGCCGTGGTCTATGTCACGCAGCAGCACACGGCCGAGGAGGTGGCTACGCACCTTCAGCGGCAGGGCCTGAAGGCGCGGGCCTATCATGCCGGGCTGCCGGACGAGCATCGTCACGCCGCCCAGGATGACTTCATGAAGGGCGCGGTGGACGTGATCGTCGCCACGATTGCCTTTGGCATGGGCGTGGACAAGCAGGACGTCCGTGCGGTGTATCATTACAACCTGCCGGGAAGCCTGGAGAACTATCTGCAAGAGGCGGGGCGTGCGGGTCGCGATGGCGAGTTATCCGTGTGCGAGGTGCTAGCCTGCGCGGATGACCGTCTGGTGCTGGAAAACTTCATTCACGGCAGCGTGCCGACGGCTCAGGCTCTGCGCCAGCTGGTCGATCACCTGCTGAGAAAAGGGCGGGAGTTTGACATCTCGCTCTACGAACTCGCCCAGGCCACGGACATCCGGCCACTGGTGATTGAGACGGTGTTGACGCATCTGGAGCTGCGCGGCTTGGTCCGGCCGCTGGGATCCTTTTACTCGACCTTCCAGTTCCGCCTTCTCCAGCCTGAGGCGAGGGTGCTGGCTGGGCACAAGCCCGAGCGTCAGACCTTTCTGCGCCGGCTTTTCTGCGCCGGGGTGAAGCGTTCCCGCTGGACCACGCTGAACCTCGACGAGGCCGTCGAGCAGGTGGACGCGGACCGCGGCCGGATCCAGGAGGCGCTGACCTGGTTGCAGGAGGCGGGTGACATCGAGCTGAAGCCCGGAGGTTTGCGTCAGCGCTGGCGGCTCGCCACCGATTGCGACGTTCCGGACCCGGAGTCGGTGAGCCTGGAAATGCAAAATTTGTTTGCGGAACGCGAGCGCCGGAACCTGGGCCGGCTCGGGCAGGTTTTAGAGATGATGACGGCCCGTGGCTGCATCACCAGCCGTTTACTGAGTCACTTTGGAGAGGAGCCTGAAGGCGACTGTGGGAGCTGCTCGGGTTGCCTTGAGCTAGCGGAGGAAAGCTGCGAACAAGAGCCCCGCAAGCTGCCCTGCTCGACCATCGTCGGCATCTCCACCGAGGATGTCCTGGAGATCCGGCGTGTCGTCGATGAAAGGCATCCTGCCCTGCGGGCGTCCCGCCAGCTCGCTCGCTTCCTGTGCGGCATCACCAGTCCGGCGACAACGCGTGCCCGGCTGACCCGGCATGACAGCTTCGGCCTGCTCGAGCGCGTGCCGTTTGTGGAGGTGCTGGCCCAGGCGGATTCGATGATGTGAGGATCTCGTTGGCCGGCGGGTGAGGCGGCGACCGCAAGATTCGCATACAGCTTCCTCGTGAAGGAAAGGTCTGGCGGTGTCATGGAGCGTTTCATTTCCACCCTGCCTTTGTTCAGATCTGTCCTCCAGATTCTGCTTTTTGCCGCCCTCCCCGTCTTCGCCGCGGAGCCGCCGAAGCTTGACTTCGTCCGCTACATGGAAGGCAAGTACCTGTTTGAGCGCAACTGCCAAGTCTGCCACGGTGCGCGCGGCGACGGCAACGGCGAGATGGCCGCGACGCTGAACCCCAGGCCGAGGTCGTTCCGCGAGGGGATGTTCAAGTTCCGCACGACCCCCTTTGGCGCGCTGCCGACGGAGGACGACCTGCGCCACACCATCAAGCATGGTCTGACGGGCACGGCGATGGGCATGTTCTCTCAGCTCACGGATGACGACGTGACCTCGCTGATTGAGTATGTGAAGTCCTTCTCGCGCCGCTGGCGCAAGGCGGAGAACTATGCGGAGCCGCTGACGTTTCCGGAGCCTCCCGCCTGGCTGGAGGATGCCAAGTCTCGGGCCGCCCAGGCGGAGAAGGGCAGGGGGCTTTTCGTGATGAATTGTTCGGCCTGCCATGGGGCCGCGGCCGACGGCCGGGGGTTGGCGGTGCTCGGGCTAAAGGACGTTTGGAACTTCCCGGCGCGGCCCTCGGACCTGCGCCAGCCTCACTTGCGCTGCGGCGATCGTCCGCAGGATCTGTACCGCGTTCTCAGCACGGGCCTGAACGGCACGCCGATGTTGAGCTTCGAAGGCACGCTCAGCCCCGAGCAGCGCTGGCAGATCATCGCCTGGATCTTCACGCAGAAGCTTCCCGACGTGCCGACCCTTGGCAACGCGCCGCCGCGAGAAACGGCGAAGTTTGGGGCGAAATAAGCCGCCTTCATAAGACGATGAGGACAATCGTGTCGCACGTGAGATGTTGTTGACTTTATGCGGGGTTTTTATGCGAAAGAAGGTCATGATGCACTTCAATGTGCTGAACACCCTGCTGGTCATTTAGCATGGCTGGTGTCGGCCTTTGGCGAGTACAAGCTGGGCATGATTGTTCGCCATGAAATACAACACCGGCACGGCCATGCGGCTGATAAACAGGCTGGCGATTTCACCCGCCATCAGCGCTATGGCCAGGCCCTGGAAAATTGGGTCGGCGAGGATCACGGCGGCTCCGACAACGACGGCCATGGCGGTGAGCAGCATGGGACGGAAGCGCACGGCACCGGCGTCGATCACCGCCTCGCTCAGCGGCATGCCTTCACGCAGGCGCAGCTCGATGAAGTCAACGAGGATGATCGAGTTGCGCACCACGATGCCGCCGCCGGCCATGAAGCCGATCATGCTGGTGGCGGTGAAGAAGGCGTCGAGCATGCCATGCGCGGGCAGGATGCCCACCAGCGAGAAGGGAATCGCCACCATGACGATCGCCGGCGTGAGGAAGCTGCGGAACCAGCCGACCATCAAAACGTAGATGAGGATCAGGCACGCACCGAAGGCCGCGCCCAGGTCCCGGAAGACCTCAAGGGTGATGTGCCATTCACCATCCCATTTCATCGAGGGTTCGCTGTCGCTGAACGGCATGGCGGCGTTGAGGATTTTGAGTTCCGCGCCGCTGCCGCCAAACTCGCGGGTGTCGAGCTTCCTGAGCGCCTCGTTCATCCGGAAGATGGCATACACGGGGCTTTCCACCACGCCCGCCACATCGCCGATGACATAGGTCACGGGCATGAGGTTCTTGTGATAGCGGCTCTTTTCAACGCTGACGTGCTCCACCTTCACTAGTTCGCGCAGCGGCACCAGCGGCGGGCCGTCGGCTCCAGGCTCGGGCAGCGCGTTGGCATCCCCCGAGCGCACGCGCAGGGCCAGCAGCTCCTCGGGCGTGGTCTTGGCGCTGCGCGGCAGCTCCAGGCGGATGTGGACGTCCTCCTTCTCCGCCGGCTGATGCAGCAGATCGACGCTTTCGCCATCCACGGCGATTTTCAGCGTCTGTGAGATCGTGGCGGCGCTGATGCCGTGCAGCGCGGCTTTTTCCTTGTCAATGATGAAGCGGGCCTTTTGCTGGTCGGCCTCGATATACCAGTCCACATCGACAACACCCGGCGTGGTCCTGAAGATGGTCTTCACCTTTTCGGCCAGTTTGAGCCGCGCTTCGTCATCCGGCCCGTAGATCTCCGCGACGAGCGTCTGAAGCACAGGCGGTCCCGGTGGCACCTCGGCGATGGCCACGCGGGCGCCATGACGCTCCGCAATGGCCGCGACGGCCGGTCGCACGCGCTTCGCGATGTCGTGGCTCTGCGCCTTGCGCTCGTGTTTGCTCACGAGATTGACCTGGATGTCCGCCACGTTCGCGCCGCGGCGCATGAAATAGTGACGCACAAGGCCGTTGAAGTTGTAGGGCGAGGCGACGCCGGCATAGACCTGGTAATTCGTGACCTCCGGTTCCTGGCGGATCACGGCGGCCATCTCGCGGGCGACCGCGGCGGTTTTTTCCAGGGAGGAGCCCTCCGGCATGTTCAGGATCACCTGGAACTCGCTCTTGTTGTCGAAGGGCAGCATCTTCACCTTCACCCAGCCCAGGCCCACGGTGGCCATGCTGCCGAGCAAAAGCATCGTGATGCCGACGAGGAAGGCCCAGCGCCAGCCTCCGTGATGAATCAGGGGTCCCATCAGGCGGCGGTAAAGCTTCGTGAAGAAATCCTCCGGGTGGCCGTGCCCATCCGTCGTACCTGTCTGACCGGTCGGACCCGCCCGACGAAACCAGCCCAGAATGCGAATCGAAGCCCAGGGCGTGACGATGAACGCGATGATCAGGGACCAGAACATCGCCGCGCTTGCGCCGATGGGAATCGGCCGCATGTAAGGCCCCATCAGGCCGCCGACGAAGGCCATCGGCAGCACGGCGGCGATCACGGCGAAGGTCGCGAGGATGGTCGGATTGCCCACTTCGCCCACCGCCTCCACGGCGATGGCGCTCCAGCTGCGGCCCTTGTTCTGCGGCAGGTGGAAGTGCCGCACGATGTTCTCGACGACGACGATCGCGTCATCCACGAGAATGCCGATGCTGAAGATGAGCGCGAACAGCGTGATGCGGTTCAGCGTGAAGCCGTAAAGATAGAAGACCAGCAGCGTGAGGGCCAGCGTGGCCGGGATGGCCACGGCGACGATGCCGCTTTCGCGCCAGCCCAGGGTCAGCCAGATCAGAACAGCGACGCTGAAGACGGCGATGCCCATGTGCAGCAGCAGCTCGTCCGACTTCTCCGCCGCGGTCTCGCCGTAATGACGCGTGATGCTGACGCTGACATCGGCGGGGATGACGGAGCCCTTGAGCGTCTCCACCTTGCGCAGCACTTGATCCGCCACGCTGATTGCATTGGCCCCGGGGCGCTTGGCGATGCTCAGCGTCACGGCGGGCTCCTCGGCGCCCTTGGCGCCGTGAAAGACATACTGCGTCGGCTCCTCGCCGCCATCGACGATCTCGGCGACCTCGCGCAGATAGACCGGCCGTCCGCTGAAGACGCCGATGACGACGCTGCCGACCTCTTCGGCGCTCTTGAGGAAGGCGCCGGTTTCGACAAGCACCTCGTGGTTTCCCGTGGTGAGTCCGCCGGCGCGAAACTGGCGGTTCGCCTGCTGGAGCATCGGCACAAGGCCGGCCGGGCTGAGGTTGCGGCTGGCCAGCTTCACGGGGTCGAGCATCACGCGCACGGCCCGGCGTGAGCCGCCGATCAGCGTGGTCTCGGCCACGAGCGGCACCTGCTTGACCGACTCATCCACCTGCGCGGCGAGACGGCGCAGCGTGAGGGGGTCGTAGCGGGTGCTGTGAAAGGTCAGCGCGAGGATGGGCACGTCGTCGATGCTCTTCGGCTTGATGACCGGCATGGTGACGCCCATCGGGATGCGGTCGAAGTTCGAGCGCAGCTTCTCGGTGATCTTCACCAGGCTGCGCTCCGGATCCTCGCCCACCTTGAAGCGCACGATGACGAGGCTCTCGCTGTCACGCGAAGTGCTGTAAAGGTATTCGACGCCGGGCACCTCCCAGAGCAGCTTTTCCATCGGCCGCGTGGCGCGCTCCTCGATCTCCTTCGCGGTCGAGCCTGGCATGGCGACCATGACATCGATCATCGGCACCTTGATCTGCGGCTCCTCCTCACGCGGAAGCAGCACGATGGCCGCCGCCCCGAGTAAAACCGCCGCGAGCACGACCAGCGGCGTCAGCTTGGAATCAATGAACGCGGCCGCGATGCGCCCTGCGATGCCGAGATGCGAAGCGGAGTAGTCATCTCGCTTCGTCGAGATTTGCTGGGTATCACCGCCAGAACGACGCGTGTCCGAACCGCGCAGACCTTCGTTGTCAGAGGAAGCGCTCTGCGCATCACTCGGAGCGCTGGCTGCGTTGGAAGGCTCGCTCATGGCTCGATCGTTACGGGTTGGCCGTCGGTGAGTTTCGAGCCTGCGCCGACGATGACCTGCTCACCCTCCTCGAGGCCGGAGAGCAGTTCGATGTGGGTGTCGAGCAGCTTGCCTGTCTTCACTAGGCGGAGCGAGGCCCTGCCCTGCCTGGCGACAAACACCATCTCCATCTGTCCGCGCTTCAGGACCGCGCCCTGTGGCACCAGCAGCAGCCTGGTCTCGGCCACAGGCACGGAAACGCGGCCGAACTGGCCGGTTCGCAGGCCTGCGGTGGGTGGAAGGTCGAGCTTCACCAGGAAGGTGCGGCTCACGGGATCGGCCACGGGCGAGATTTCGCTCACGGTTCCCTCGACAATCCGGTTCAGCCGCACGGGCAGCCGGTCGCCCAGTTTCACGCGGTCAAGGATGGCCTCGGGCAGGTCCGCCTCAAAGCGCAGCGAGGTGGGGGCCTCGATTTCAAGCAGCGGCTTGCCCGGCATGGCGAGATCGCCCACATCCGCCAGCTTGCGTGTGACGACGCCGTCAAAGGGGGCGGTGACCCTGGCATAGCCGAGCATCGTTTCGGCCTCGCTCAGGGCTGCGGCGCCGATCTTCACCCGCGCCTCGGCGCCGTCGAAATCCTGGCGGGTGGTGGCGTTGCTGGCGATCAGCTGCTTCTGCCGATCGAAGTCTTGCTGCGCTTGATCAAGCTGGGCGCGCGCCTGGTCGACCTTCGCCTGGATCTCCTGCACATCGAGCCGTGCCAGCTGCTCCCCCGCCTTTACGGCGGTGCCGGGTGTGGCGCTGTATTCAAGCACACGTCCGCTGACCTTGGCCTCGACGAGGGCGCGCTGCTTGGAACGCACGGTTCCCACCACTTCCTCCACCGCCACATGCGGGCTCCATTTGGCCGGCACAGCCCTCACGGTAAGGCTGGGCAGGATTGCAGCAGAAGCAGGCGGGGGTTCTTGTCTGCCGCAGGAGGCCAGCAGCAGGGCGGGGAGGAAGCCTGAGAGGAGTTTCATCGCGTGAAAGAAATCGTGATCCTTTCAGCCCTTCGTGCAGCAGGTGCCGCCGACGCCGAGCTTTTTCAGGATCGTCTCCGCAGGACAGAAGCCGGTGAAGGCGGATTGCAGCAGGTTGGCGCCGACGAAGGCGGTCAGCCAGAGCCAGTTCTGGTTGACGAAATGAGCGAGCCCCAGGCTGGTGAGGATCAGGGTGCCCGCGAGGGCGCGGATGGTGTTTTCGAGCTTCATGGCGGCGGCGTTCTGTTCAACTGTATGAGTCTATACGCATACAGTAGAAAATTGCAAACGCTTTTTTGCGGCACGAAACCGGGCAGGGGCAATGCCGGACCACGCTGGTTTCAGCGGATCCGAAGATGGAGGAGGCAGGGCTGCCGCGAAGTTACTTCCCGGCTTTTTCCTTGGCTTTTCCTTTGCCCTTGCCTTTCTTGGCCGGGCCGCCATCGCCGGTCATGAGATCCGGAAGCGGCAGGTAGTCCCAGTCGAGGATCATCTTCTTGGCGAGGACCTCGCGCAGTTCGCGCTCGACCTTGGCGAACGCAGGCTTGCCGCTGAGGTTGTTGAGCTCGGACGGGTCGGCGTCCAGGTCATACAATTCGTACACCGGTCTGGGGGTGGTGAAGTAGGTGGCGCGCAGGCCTTCGGAAAGCTTGCCAGCGGCATTGGCTTCCTGAATCTCGCGCCAGCCCGCGCCGCCCGCGGAGTCCACGGGTGAGTAGGGTAGCCAGGGCGTGCAGTTGTAGATGAACTTGAAGCGGTCGCTTCGCACGGCGCGGCCGAGGTCATAGCCGGCGTTGGTCATGTTCACGGTCACCGGTGCGGAGCCATGCGGGCCGCGCTCGACAAAGACGTGGGTGCGAGGCGTGAACTTTTCACCCTTAAGCAGCGGCAGGAAGCTGACCCCGCTCATCTTCGCGTCGGGTTTGACGCCTGCGGCCTCCAGCAGCGTCGGGGCGAGATCTTCGCCGCTGAGAAGGGCACGGCTTTCTCCGCCGGGTTTCAGCATGCCGGGCCAGCGCACGATGAAGGGCACGTTGGAGCCCGGATCGTAAAGGGAGCCCTTGCCGTGAGGCAGCGCCGCGCCGTTGTCGCCGCAGAAGATGATGAGCGTGCTGTCCATGAGGCCGCGCTTTTTCAGCTCCTCCAGCACGACGCCGACCGTGCGGTCCACGCGATTGACCTCGGCGAAGTAATCCGCGAGCTGCTCACGCATGCCGGGAAGATCGGGCCAGTGGGCGGGCAGGGTCAGGGAGGCGGGGTCGGGCCTTAATTCGGCAGGAGCGTTCCAAGCGTGATGAGGGTCGCTGAAGTTCGCCCACATGAAGAAGGGCTTGTCCGCAGGTTTCCGGTCGAGGAAGGCGGCGACCTGGCCTGCGACCTCGTTGTCGGAGCAGGTGTTCAGGAAATCCACCCGGTCGGCGAAGGTCTTCAGGTGATGCTCTTCAAAGACCTGGGCGGAGGATGGGCCCGTATTGGTGGCGCCATCGAGGTGGAAGCTGCGGCCACAGATGCCGGTGTAATAACCCGCCTCGCTGCGTAGCAGCTCCGGCAGCGTGACTTCATCGCGGGGCAGCGGCGCGGAGAAACGCGTCATGCGTGCGGCCACGGGCGAGCGGCCGGTCATCAGCGTCGCTCGGGACGGCACGCACTGGGGGGCGCCGGTGAAGAAGCGGTGGAATTTCATGCCCTCCGCCGCGAGCTGGTCGATGACGGGAGTTTTGACGTTCGGGCTGCCGTAGGTGCTCAGGAACGGGTAGCTGTGGTCGTCGCTGAGAAGGAATAAAACGTTAGGCTTACCCGCCGCCGCGGCACTGGCGGCCAGGCTGAGGACGAGCAGGAGTTTGAGGCAGAGGTGAAGGAGTCTCATGGCGACCCCGCTGTAACTCCGCCGACGGGACCGTTTTTCACCGGGCCGCTTATTTGCCGAGGCCGCTGAGGTATTTGATCAGGTGGGCGAGCTGCTGCTCGTTGAGTGCGGCGACGAGTCCGTCGGGCATGACAGTGCCGCCCGTCTGGATCTTCTGCGTCTCGGCGCGCGGGATCGACCTCACGACACCGGTGGTCATGTCGCGGATGCCGATGGCGTCGGCTGTTTCGGTCTGCTTGAAGCCGGTGACGACCGTGCCGTCCTTCATCGTGACCGTGGCGGCCTCGTAGTTTTCCTTCACGTTCAGCGCGGGCCAGACAACCTCCGTGATGATCATGTCGATCGGCAGGCCGCGTGCGATGGCGCTGAGGTCCGGGCCGATTTTGCTCTGGGCGGCCCCCGGGGTGTGACAGGCGATGCAGCCGGCGGCCTCGTAGATCTTCTTGCCCTTGTCGGCGTTGCCGAAGGTGTTCGCGGCCTTCACGAGGTTGGCGATGTATTCCTTCGTGTAGGCAGGCAGCGCGCTGTTGATGCCAGCCAGCTTCATGAGCAGGGGCGACAGCTTCGCATCATTGCGGCCGATGGAGTTGAGCGCCTGGAGCACGGACCTGGCCTCTGCCGGGGTGAGCGCGTCCGGCTTCTGCAGGGCGCGTATCAGGGCGGCGTGGCCCTCGCTTCGCGCCACGATCGCGGAGAGCTGCCTCACGGCCCTGGCGCTGTCACCGAGGTTTTTCAGCGTCTGTGTCACGACCTCGTCTGGCTTCAGGCTGATGAGCGCGTCGAGCGCCTGGGGCTGGTTCTGCTCCAGGGCAAGACGGCGGATGCTGTCCGTGAAGGCATCGACCTTCCAGGTGCCCGAAAGCCGGATGCCCTGGGCACGCACGGTGGCGTCCTTGGATTCAAACAGGGGCACCAGCAGCTTCTCAGCATTCGCTGGTCTAGCGGCCTTCAAGGCGGCAAGCACGGCGGCGTTCTGACCGGCACGCTGGAAGATGAAGGCCACGTCATCGCCGCTGGCAGCTCCGGCGAGCGCCTTCAGCCATCGTGTCTGGCGGCTGGGGTCGCCTTCATGTCTTGCAATTTGTTCGCGCATGATCGCCGCGGCCCTGGCGTTCGAGCTGGGATTGTAGGCGATGGCCGCGCCGCTAAGGTTTTTCAGGTCATTGGGATTGTTCTCCACCCAGCCGTTCTGGAGCGCGAAGATGAGGTGCTCGTCCTTTTCAAAGGCTGGCTTCGGTGACCAGAGCGGGTTGAGCACATGCAGCGTCTTGGTGAGCGCGTGCAGATGATAGCCGTTGAACTCCTTGTCGAGAGAGCGTGCCGCCACGTAAGCCGCCCGGGCGTCATTCACATAGCTGGCTGCAACGATGGCCTCCAGGCGAACCAACGCGTCATCGTCGGTGATCTGGGTTCCGAGCAGCTCCAGGGCCTCCGGCAGACGGCCGTCGCGTGCCCAGGTGCCGATGACACGCGTGGCGTAGGCACGAATGCGTGCGTCGGCATCGCGCAGCAGCGCCTTGAGCAGTTCCGGCCGCGGTGTTTCATGGGCCTCGTAAAGCGACAGTGCCTGAAGCTTGCGGTAGCCATTCTCCTTGGGTGCCCAGGCATCCAGGGCGGCGACGACCTCCTTCGTCTCACGTCCGATGAGCAGGCGTTTGGCCTGATACCAGGCCCAGCGTTCCTTGGAATCGAGCTGCTCCAGCAGCGCGTCGATGTCGGCTCCGGCGAGCCTGACCGGCTTCACTTTCTCGCCCGCCTTCCATGTGACGCGCCAGATGCGGCCGTGCTCCTTGTCGCGGTCAGGGTGGCGGTAGCTCGCCTGATAGTGGCCGATGATCGGGTTGTACCAGTCCGCGACATAGATGCCACCGTCCGGACCCATGCGCACCTCGACCGGGCGGAAGACATTGTTCTTGGTTTCGATGATGTTGGGCAGGCGCGTGGTGCTGAAGAGGCCGTTTTCAAGCTTCAGCTCATGCCATTCCAGCAGGTTGGCGTAATAGCCGCCGATGAGGATGCGGCCCTGCATCTCCTTCGGAAAGAGGCTGCTGTGCAGAAACTCCTGGCCGACCTGTTTGATGGGGGCAAGGCAGAGGTTCATCGCCTGGGCGTTGACGGCGAGGTTGGAGCGCACCAGGCCGGGCGTGCTAAACCAGCTGCCGATGTTGGCGCCGCTCTTGTGAAACGGCTGGCCGTATTCCGTGGTGGTCACGCCCCAGCAGTTCGCCCCGGCGGAGGACCATTGGAAAAACGGATCGAGATGGCCGGTGCGCGGGCGCCAGCGCCAGACCCCGGCGCGATTGAGCATCTCGACGCCGAAGGGGGTTTCCACGCGCGAGTAGATGTGATGGCCCTGGGTGAACCAGAGCTCGCCGCCAAAGCCCCAGTTGATGCAGTTGATCATCTGATGCGAATCGGCGGTGCCGAAGCCGCCGAGTACCAGACGCTTGGTGTCCGCCCTATCATCGCCGTCGGTGTCGGTGAAGTGCAGCAGATCGGTGCCCTGGGCCACATAGAGGCCGCCGTCACCCAGCTCAAGGCCCGCTGGCATGAACAGGCCCTCGACGAACTTGTGAAATTTGTCCGCGCGGCCGTCGCCGTCGGTGTCCTCGCAGACGAGCACGTAGTCGTTCGCCTTTTCGCCGGGCTTGATCTGCGGATAGCTGACCGCGCAGGCGACCCAGAGGCGGCCGCGTTCATCCCAGCGCATCTGCACGGGCTTCACGATTCCGTCCTTCTCGCTGGCGAAAAGGTTCACGGCAAATCCGTCCATGATGGAGAACGAGGCCAGCTCCTCCTCCGGAGATTGCGGCTTGGCGGTCGGGGGCTCGACCGGGATCGACGAACGTACGCCGACCGGCGTCACGGGCCTGCCTTCTAACGCTTTCCAGATGTTTTCCTCCGCCTGGGCGAGCAGCGGCAGGAAGTCCTGCATTTCCTGGGGGAACAGACGTTTGGAGGAGTCCTTCCAGTCGCGTAAATAGGGCACGTTGGTGCGGTCGCCCATCAGGAAGGACCAGTTCATCGGGCGCCAGTAGTCGAACCACAAACGCTCAAACTCGAGCACCTGGGCGCGAGCGGCTTCGTGACTGACGGGCTTGAGGCCAAGGCCGGAGACGATCCTGCCGGCCAGGAAAAGATGGCCTTGCTCGGAAAGCTGGAAGCCGTTGGTGGTTAGGCCGCCGCGGTCGGCACCCTCGGCATTGAGACGGATGACATCCAGGCCGAGCTTGGTGGCCAGCTTGCCGATGGCACTCACATAGGCCGAAAGGGCGGCGTTACGGGCCGCCATGGGGGCTTCGAAGGCGATAGGCTCGACAAGCGCCACGCGCCTGCCGTCGCCGGCGAAATCTTGGATCAAAGTTTCGTAGGCCGCGATGAACTGCGGTAGCTTCTCTTCACCGTTCAAGGCCTCCATCTGGCCGAACTGGGCGAGCACCACCGTCGCACCCGCCTCGGAAAGCTGCTGGCGCCAGTCACGCTGCTGCCGCCAGCTGTCGGTGCCGGTCTCGGCGCTGATGCGGCGTTCCGCGGCGGCGCGCTTCGGGTCGAGGTTCTGATAGTTGCCGCCGTCGCGCCACTGCTCAAAGACGGTGTCGCCCTCCCAGCCAAAGTTGCGCACCTTCAGCTTCAGCTGCGGAGCGGAGGCGACGAGCCCGGTGTGAAGGTGGCCGTTGAGCCGGGTGCGCTCCATGCTGGAGCCGCCGGTGAGGGCGATGACATCACCCTGGCGGAGTTCGAGAGCCCGGGCCTGGTAGGCGGCGGTGACGAGGAGCAGGGAGACAGCGAGGAGGGCTTTCATGGCGGGAAGACTTCTGGTTACGCGATGAACCAGGGCGGTTCTGATGACAAACTCCGGGCAGGGCCGTTTGCAAACGCGTTCGAGCCCTCGTTTGCGCAGCTGAAGGACGGATTTCGAAAGGTTGAAGGCATGCCTGCGTTCCGGTCAGCGCCACCCGGCCCGCCATGAAACGACTTTACTCCCTTCTTCTGCTCCTGCCCCTCACCCTGGCCGCCGCCGACCCGGCCCCGGATCCGGCGGAGGTGACGGCCGCCATGAAGAAGGCCGCGGCCTTCTACAGCTCCAAGCTGGCCGTGCACGGTGGTTATGCCTCGGGCTGGAAGACGGACCTGAGCGCGGGCAGGACGGAGCACAGCGAGTCGAAGACCCTGATTTCCATCCAGCCGCCCGGCACCACGACGGTCGGTCTGGCGCTGGTGAAGGCCTATGCGGCCACGGGGGATGCGCAGTTTCTGGAGGCGGCGAAGGCCGCAGGCAGGGCGCTGGTGGAATGCCAGCTTGCCAGCGGCGGATGGGATGACGACTTCGACTTTGCCGAGGAGCATGCGAAGAAGTACCATCTGCATCAGCAGGTGCTGGCGGGTGACAGGGAGCAGGGCAAGCGCCGGAACACCAGCACGCTGGACGACAACAAGACCCAGTCTGCCCTGCTGTTCCTGCTTGAACTGGCACACCTGCCGGAGTGCAAAGGGGACGCGGTCCTGCAGGAGGCGGTGAAGTTCGGCCTGGACAGCCTGCTGGCCGCGCAGTTCCCCAACGGAGCCTGGCCGCAGCAGTTCAACGGTCCTACGGACCCCGCCACGCCGGTGAAGCCGGCAGCCTATCCGAAGGAATGGCCGCGGCAATGGCCTAACGTGAAGTATATCAGCTTCTACACTCTCAATGACGGCAATCTGCAGAGGGCCGCCCAGGTCATGCTCCGGGCTCATGAGCTCACCGGGGACGCGCGTTACCTGGAGAGCGCGAAGAAGGTAGGCGACTTCCTGATCCTGGCCCAGATGCCAGAGCCCCAGCGCGGCTGGGCGCAGCAGTACAATCACGAGATGGAGCCTGTCTGGGCGCGCAAGTTTGAGCCGCCATGCGTGACCGGCGGCGAAAGCATCGGTGCCATGGAGACGCTGCATGAGCTCTATGTCGTGACGGGAGATGAGAAGTTTCTCAAGCCGCTTCCGGATGCTTTTGCCTGGTACGCGCGCTCGGCCCTGCCGGACGGTCAGTATGCGCGGTTCTACGAACTGCAGACGAACAAGCCGCTGTACTTTGTAAAGGACAGCTATGAACTGACCTACGACGACTCCAATCTGCCGACGCACTACGGTTTCAAGATGGATCACATCGCGCGGGATGTCGCCAAGCTGAAGGAGCTCATGAAGGAGCCGCGTGAAAAGCTGCTGGAGAAGCGCGCCGCGCCGACGACGGAAAAGAGCTGGACCAGCCGCGCCAAGGGCGTGATCGACAAGGTGAGGATGGCGCTGAAGTCCTGCAACGCCGACGGCGTGTGGGTCAGGAACGACTGGATCGACGCTGCGGAGTTCAGCCGACATGTGAACGCCATGGCGCAGTATGTGGAAGGCGCGCGCAAGGGCGGCGCGGAGTTTGAGAAGCTGCGCAGCTTATCGCGGAAGTAAGCGTTTGCATTGCTCAGTGCCCGTCCGCGAGGCTGGCACCGCGCCGCTCGCGGAACTGGCGGCTGAGCACGATCTGCTCGACCAGGCTGCCGACCCTCAGGTCGCCTTTGACCATGCGGTTAAGCAGCGGCTTGTCGGAGAGTTGGACGCTTCGTCCCAGGGCGTAACCCAGCAGCTTGCGGCAAAACTGGCGGACGAAATCGTCGCTGCGTTTGGTGAGTAGGTAGTCGCGCAGCCCGGCGATGCCATCGACCTCGCTGCCGTCTGGAAGCGAGGCGCGGGTGTCGGCGATGCGAGCGCGGCCGATGGCGTCGAATCCTTCGAGAGCATAACCCAAAGGATCGATGCGGCGGTGGC
>JACCEB010347838.1_pt1 | contig 14732 bp, 8 predicted proteins | sample 7454761 | NCBI WGS metagenome assembly JACCEB01 (sample SAMN15323454, study PRJNA562643) | freshwater metagenome | isolation source: river surface water | place: USA:Blue River Watershed | collected 2017-08-18 | reverse complement strand
CACCAAACAGCGAGCCCAATAACCGAACCACCAACACCACCCCAAACAACCCAATCAACGCCAACCCCCAGCCCGGTATCCCAGCTCCCACTGATTCCGCCCGGGCTGACGGGATTTTCGATACCCCAGCAGGCGTCACCTTCAAGTTGCGCGTCACGGTTTTCGAGACAAATGCGGCCCCATCTCTCAACGCCCCATCGAAGTTCTTATCCTTCAACCGCCCCATCATGGTCTTGATGAGTTCATCACGATCCGCCATCGAAAACGCCCTCCGCAGCGTCTCATCCCCAACCACTGAATGCAGATGTCCAGGCTGTTTCACCAAAAGCACATAGACCCCATTCACGCGCCCGTCGCGTGCCTGATCCGCCGCCCAGCGTTCATACATACCATGCGACGCCGCTCGATCTTTCAAATCCACCCCGCTCGCCCGCTTGCTCGGAATTTCCGCAAAGGTTTCCACGAACAGATCGCGCCCCGTGCGTTTGTGCAAATCCGACATCACCCGCGCGACCTCCGCCTTTGCCTCCGAAGAAAACAAGCCCGCGTGATCTTGGATGCCCGGGGCCGCAACGCCAACCGAGCCACACACCAACATCACCACCATCCACCATCGCGCAACCGTTCGAGCCACGCGCCCCCGCTCAACCGCAAAGACTGAATCCGTCGCCGACAACCCGCAGGTCATGGTTTTCATAGGTCAACGCAGATTAGACAAGTTTGACCGGTTGGCAAAACGAACCGCGACTACCCGCCAAACCCATCCGCCTGAACGATCAAAAAAAGACGGAGAGCCCTGAAGATCTCCCGTCGTCTGCGGCGACCATTCGGTATTTGAGAATGCGACCGTTCGCTCTGCAAATCTGCCCGCTCAGGGCAGCACGCACAGGGCAACGCGGCAAGAACCAGGTCCAAGTGCTCAGCCGGTTTCACCTTCCGGAGAACCTCCAACAAGGTACCGTTCGCGCCGATGACGAACGTGGTGCGTTCCGTTCCCATGTACTTCTTACCGTACATACTTTTCTCAACCCAAACCCCGTACGCAGAAACGATCTCTTTCGATTCATCTGCGAGAAGCGCGAAAGGAAGGCTGTACTTCTTAATGAACTTCAAGTGACTGGACGCCGAATCAGTGCTCACGCCGAATACCACTGCACGCTCCTTGATCGCCTCCCAACCGTCACGAATCCCGCAGGCCTGCGTCGTGCATCCCGGCGTATCGTCCTTCGGGTAAAAATAAAGCACCACCGGCCGCCCCAGAAAGTCTGACAGAGCCACCCGTTTTCCATCCCCAAACTCCCCTCCGACAGCCAACGTAGAAAAACCTGGCGCAACCGAACCAACTTCAAGTGCGTTACTCATCTCCGCATTTGAGCATCCCCATACCCCATGGCAACTCCACCGACCCGTTACCCGTCACGTTCAAGCCACTCGCCCCACTCCCAAGCTTTTGCAGATTCAGATATTTAAGCCGTTCTGACTCACCTACACTTCCGTCATGCGCCCCCTCCTTGCCGTCTGTCTCCTGACACTCTCGCTATTTGCTGCCTCCGCCCGTGATGCCCTCGTTTACGTCAACAACGCCTCCGCCGAACTCTCCCCCGGAGAAACCATCAACATCCGGTTCACCACCCCGATGTACAAGGCAGGCGAAGAAGGAGAACGACCTCCCCGACCCGTGGACCTCTCCCCTTCCATTGCCTCCGTCTTTGAATGGACGAGCCCCGTCAGCGGAGTAATCCGATTCACTGCTCCCCCAAAACTCGACACCAAATACGCAATCACCCCACGCCCTGATCTCAAAGACGCATCCGGCGCCCCCGTCGACCTCGACAGAACACGCCCCACCAGCCTTCAAACCCCTGCGGCAAAACTTGTGCGACACCTCGTTCACCCGCGCGAATTCAACCCCCTCGAGGACGACGAAAAACGACGCCTCGGCACAAGCAGGACTCCCGTCATCTACGTCGCGTTTAACTCCACCTTCCCCGTCCCAAACGCCATCCAGCAAATCAGTTTTATCTCGGATCACGACGAGCGGATTCCCGCCGCTGGGGCCAAGCCACCCAACCATCTCAGCTCGATGGCAGCATCAGACCGACCATGGATTAGCGCATGGACCGAGAACAAACATTCGCCGTGCAGCATGTTTATCTCACCCGCATCCCCGCTCATCCCGGGGCGCCGCTGGAGCATCGAGCTTCCATCGAACCTCGTCGGCAACTCGCAGCCCATTCCCATCGGATACGTCCATCCATTCAGGCTGGTGAACACGCGGTTCGAACGCATCCCCTTCGAACCCACTAAACTCATCGTCCAACTCTCGCACTACGTCCCACTTCCAAAACCCGACCCGATCAAACAAAACGCACTCGAACACGCCCTCAAAGAGAACCAGATCTCGCAAGCAGCTCACGACTCAAGCCTCGCCCTTGAGAACATCACCCTGTCCGTGAACAACGGTCCCGCCTCAGTGATCAACGTGGGCGGCCCCCATCACGCGATTGCTATCACGACCCCAGCAAAAGCGGGCGACCTTCTTAAGGTCAATATTCCAGCCTTGCATACGCCGGACGGACAGACACTTCCTCCAACCGTGATCGAGCGCAGAGTGCCCAAACTCGCGCCCCGCTTGATGCTGACTGGTGAACTCGTCCGACACGCTCCGAAAGACCAGCGTGAGATTGAACTTCTCTGCGTGCGAGTCCCACGCGTCAGACTCAGCATCCACCACATCCCGAAATCCACAGCGGCAAAGGCATTCGAACTGTGGAGTAAAACCTACTCTACCACCGAGGAGCAGCCCAGTGCTGAACCAACACCTCAAGAATCTCCGACCCGTACGCTCGCCAGGATCAAAGGAGGCCCCCTCAAACTTCGAGTCGATCCAGAACAACTCGGCGGCAATCAAATCTTCGAGCAGATCATCGAACCCAACTATGACAGCGACGAAGCAACCATCCACCGTACCCCTTGGTCGAACGTTCTCGGAGCGAACAGCACTGGGATGTACCTCGTCACCGCCGAAGAGTTTGATCCCGAGCGGACCATCCAGCGCCCACTGCGCAACGGCGTCCAACAACTCGTCCAACGATCAGACCTGTCCGTCCAACTGCTGAACTCCGGAACCCTATCCGCCCTCTGTATCGCAAACTCCGCGACCTCCGGAAATCCCCTGCCAGGAGTCACCTGCGCCGCATTCGATGCGTCATGGAAACGGATCAAAGAAGTCGTCACCGGCCCAGAAGGCACCGCTACCTTTGATGCAGGGAATGTCGCCTTCATCCAAGCCTCTCGAGAGAACGAAGTTCTCATCTTCCAATCCGGAGGGGGATTCCACGTCGGTCAGGAAAACGGAGATGAATCTGCCTTGCCCATCCAGTCCCTCCTATTCACCGACCGCAACATCTACCGTCCCAGTGAGACCGCTCACGCAAAGTTCATCGTTCGTGAAACCGCTCCCGGCACACTACGCCCCCAAAAAAACTCCCGCCAGCCGTGGGACCTAAAAGGCCCCCGAGGCCGAACCGTCGACTCCGGCCACCTCGATCTGTCAGACCGAGGCTCTGGAAACATCGATATCCGTTTGCCAGACACTCCAGGATCCTACGTGCTCTCCATCGGCGAAGAACGCTCCCGCCTCTTCAACAGCATCTTCCTCACCGTCGCCGAGTTCGAACCAGATGCCTTCGAGATCAACCTGAAAGCACCCGAACACCTGACCTGTCCCACCCCGGCAACGGTCGATATCGAAGCGCATTACCTCTCCGGATTACCCCTCTCGGCTGCGAATGCACGCTGGAAGCTTACCCTCACCAAAGCGCCATTCCGTCCCCTCACCGCCCCTGATCATGCGTTCCATACCTACTGGCACGATTGGAGATTAGAAGACTCGGACCGGAACAACTCCGAAACCCTCGAAGACTCTGTCGTCCTCGAAAAAAACGGTAAATCACAACTCTCGATTGCGATGCCCCTGCCGGAGGACCCTATCCGTCGTAAAGCCTCGCTCTCCGTCGAGATCACCGACGCAGAGAATCAAACCCTCGCGTCAGAGACCGGGTTCCTCGTCGACTGCTCCGACTTTTACCTCGGCGTGAAACGGCCTGCCGCATGGAGGTACCAAAAAGGCAAATCCATCCCGATCAGCGTCATCGCCGTGGCCCCGAACGGAAAATCCATCGCCCCACCAAATCCCGTCGAAATGAGCGTCCAACAGCTCCACTGGAAATCGACCATCACAAAAACTCCGAGCGGCGAACGCGTGGAATACTCTTACGAACTCGGTCCCGTTCACTCCGTGCCGGTCACCGTGACCTCCCTTCCGGTGGAGCATGACCAAATTCTCGTCCCGAAGTCCCACCAGTCCGTCGATCTCAGTTTTCTCGAAGTCGGCGAATACATCGCAGCGGTCACCACCAACGACGGATCCGACCGATTGGTCTCAACCGAGTTCTCGTTCGCCATCCACGAGGGCAACGCCCAAACCACTCAACCAACTCCAGACAGACCCGAAGAGGACGAAGATGAACCGCGCTTCTTCTTTGGCGATTTCCCCTTAAAAGTTGTCTCTGACAAGACCGTGTACGCCCCAGGTGAAACCGCGGTTCTTTCGCTCAGAAGCCCCGTCCATGGAACCGCGACACTCTGCCTCGGGACGCAGCCCATCCTTCAGGTCCGAACCTTCCAAGTGCACCCAGGTCTCAACGGAATCGAACTCCCTGTCACCGAATCCCTGATTCCCGGAAACCAACTCACCCTCACCATCGTTGAATCCCTGCCCCCCGGCACTCCAGCCGGTCAATCGGCTCGCTCAGCAACCACTTCCATCCCACTCATCGTCCATCCGAGCGACGAACGCCTCAATGTGTCCATCGTAAACCTTCCGCAAGACGCTCGACCAAGGACGACACTCTCTCCCACCGTAACGGTCACCGACACCGTCGGCCATCCAGTGGCGGATGCCGAAGTGACTTTATTCGCTGTCGACGAGGGCGTTCTGCGCTTGAGCGGTTACACAACCCCCAACCCAAATGCCGCTCTCTACCCGACCGGATTCAGATCACTCCAACACATCTCCAGCCGAAACATCATCAGATCATGGGACATATGGGACGTGCGCCAACGCTTCGCGAACAAAGGATACCTCGTTGGTGGCGGTGGAGAGGATGCTTCAGGAATGCGCAATAGCTTCGAGTTCACCCCTCTCTGGATCCCCGCCGCCCGTACGAACGCCAAAGGCGTACTGAAAGCCACCTTCAAGGTCCCAGATAATGTCACGGCCTACCGAGTCATGGCCGTCGTCCACCACGGAAACCACCGCTTCGGCAAAGCCGAAACGAATCTGAGGGTCAATAAACCCCTCCAAATCCAACCCGGCACACCTCAGTTTGTGAAGAGTGGCGATACCGTCGAAATCCGATGCTCCGTCCAAAACACAACCCCATCGCCCATTTCCATCGAACTCACATTTGATCCCACCGGTGGCGCCGAGGTCTCTTCTCCAAAAAAAATAACCGCCTCACTGCCGGAGAACTCCACAACCCCTTTTAACTTCAGAACCTCATTCACCCAGCCCGGTGACATCGAGCTCAAATGGACTGCGCGATCCACCGACGGCAAGGAGTCCGACGGCCTTCGGATTCCCCTCACCATCCGCTCACCGTTTCCTGCTCGCCATCAGAGCGTTGTTACTCGGATAACCAACAAACCATTCGATCCGACCGAGGCCATTGACGCCGAGTTGCTCGAGGGCCAGGGCGAAGCGGCCATTTCTCTCTCCCGCGATCCTGCGATCCAGCTCGAGGGGATGATTGATTCCCTCCTCCACTACCCCTACGGCTGCGCCGAACAAACCATGTCGAGCATGTTCCCTTGGATTCTCGCCAAGAGTTTCCCAGTAAAACACCTCCGAAACGAATCACGACGCAACGCCATCCAGCAGGGCCTTCAACGCCTCTCCAGCATGCTCACCCCGGACGGCAGCGTCGCCTATTGGCCAATCAACTCGTCCGGCGTTCGCCAACCCCGCGGACTCGAGAACTGGCTCACCGCGTATGTAGGACTCGGTCTGGCCCTGATCCGCCAAGACTCAGACCCCATCGTCGCACAAGCGGCCGGGGAAGAGTTGGAGACTCCCATCTTCGATCACCTCAAAGCGCTCCTCTCAAAGCCCGACACAGCCCGAATCGATGATGACGCCCTCTGCCTCGGTGCCTGCGCCCTCGCCATTTTCGGCAAGCCAGATCACGCTGCCAATGAACGGCTTCTCGCGAAAGCCGATCAACTCAATGCAACAGATCGAGCTCTCCTCGCAATCGCGATGCACACAAGCAAGACCGCATCCTCGACAACCCTCTCGTCCCTGTTTCAACCCGTTCCTGAAAAGGACACAAGCACCCCTTTCCTAAGCCAGCACCGCGAACGCGCAACTCGTCTACTCGGCCTCTCCATCTGCGGCCTGCTTCCGGAGGAACAGGCGAGTCTCTTCCAAGAGCTCGTCTCAGGGGCCGAGTTCGGTAGACACCAAACAACGCAGGATCACGTGTGGCGCTTGATCGCCGCTCGCTTCCATCTGGCCGCTCAAGATGTCGGGGACAAACCCACCTCGCTCACGTGGAACTTCGCCGCCTCGAAAAGCGATGAAACCCTGACGAAAAACAACCCGACCTCCACGCACTCCCTCCGCTGGAATGGGAAAAACAATCGCCTCAAGCCCGCCTCGATCAAACGCACAAACGACGCTCCACTTTTCGCTTCCATCAAGGTGTCGTCCACTCCAATCGAAACCCAAGCCCCTCAAAATCAGGGATTCAATCTCGATCGCGTCATCCTTCCACCCAGCGAAAAACCCCTGAAGATCGGCGACCTTGTGAAGATCAAGGTCACTGTGGACGTCCATCAACCCAGCGCATTCGTCGCACTGGAATGCCCACTCCCGTCTCTCCTTGAGCCGCTGCAGGGTTTTGAAACGCGCGGAAAAAAAGATCTCGTCCCCACCGCGATGGGATCCAGTCATTCAGAAACGCGCGCGGACCGGATCCTCTTTTTCTGGGACGAAATGCCGCCCGGCAAGTACACCGCATTCGCCTATGCCCGCGTCCGCGCATCCGGCGACGCATCAATTCCCGCTGCACGCATCGAGGAGATGTACCGCCCTCAACGGTTCTCCGAGACTGCCGTTGAACGCCTCGTGATCCCGTGACTGCAGAAAGCGAAATCCCTCGGGACAACACGACTCCGAAATCCCTCAACCGCGGCGCTCATCTGCGTTGGTTCGTTGGAGTTGCTTCTGCGCTGATCCTCGCATTGGTGTGCCACGAGATCCTTGTCCGAAACGCCCCATTGCCCCAAACCCTCTACGAACAACCTCCTGCGCCAGTCGAGTTCGTCGACCGCAACGGGACGTCTCTCCGCGCATCGCACTCCGAACACGCCTCGCACAACCGACTCGAGAACATCCCTAAGACCCTGCGCGACGCAATCCTCGCGGCAGAAGATAAACGATTCCTCCAACATCACGGGATCGACTTCCAGCGCACCCTTCGATCGCTATGGGATAACACTCGCGAAGGGCGAGTCATCTCGGGTGCGTCAACCATCAGTCAACAACTGATAAAAGTCGCTCTCCTTCAGCAACAACCTCGCGATCCACATGGCCCCAAACGATCGCTCATTGGAAAAATCCGCCGCGTGCTTGCCGCGCAAAAGCTGGAGCGCCAATGGTCGAAGTTGCAAATCCTCACCGAGTACACCAATCGCGTTGAACTCGGAAACCTCACACGCGGCTTTGCGGCAGCGAGCCAGTTCTACTTCGATAAAAACGTCGAAGCGCTGGATGTCGCAGAGGCCGCTCTCCTTGCCGGAATCATTCAGGCACCCGGTCGGCTCAATCCGCTTAAGAATCCCGAGGGTGCAGTCGCACGACGAAACGAAATCATCTCCCGCCTCCGTCGCGAAAGCTGGATCACCCCCGAGGAAGCAGAGCGCGCATGCCGGCAACCCCTCGCGCTCTCCACGCACGGTCGCCCCTTCCGCGCGCCACATTTGGTGGACATGTTGCTGCAACGCCTCGACACGCCGCACTCGGGAACCGTCGCCACCAGCATCGATTCGGCCCTCCAAACAACCGCGGAACAGATCGTCCGTAAACACATCTCCCTTCTCGCATCGAGGAAGGTGTCCCAAGCCGCGCTGGTCGTCATCGACAACCCGAGCGGAGAAGTACGCGCACTGGTCGGCTCAACCGATTACCACAGAACACCCTCGGGCATGGTGAACTATGCATGGACACCGCGATCCCCGGGCTCCGCACTCAAGCCCTTCACCTACCTTCTCGCGCTCGACCGCGGACTCAGCCCAGGCACGGTGCTCGAGGACGTTCCTTCCTCGTTCAACACCCCCGAAGGCCCCTACGAACCTGAGAACTACACACGCCAGTTCATGGGGCCCGTGCTCATGCGACGCGCCTTGGCCAGTTCGCTCAACGTCCCCGCAGTCCGGTTGCTCGATTCCATCGGAGGCCCCGCCCCCCTTGCTTCGATGCTCTCGGATCTCGGTATCTCATCGCTCACGAAATCTCCCGCCCACTACGGCCTTGGTTTGACCCTCGGAAATCCAGAGGTTCGCCTGCTCGAGCTCACCAATGCCTATGCGGCTCTCGCCCGGCTTGGACACTTCGCCCCATTCCGCCTCACTCCAGCAACCGAAACGCTCCCCGTCGGAACTTCCCGGTCCGCGTGGCTCATCGCAGACATGCTGTCAGACAACCCTGCCCGGGCATCCGCGTTTGGGCTGAAATCCCCCTTGAACTTCGATTTTCCGGTCGCCTGCAAAACCGGCACTTCCACAAACTTCCGTGACAACTGGGCATTCGCGTTCACGCCGTCGCTCACGGTCGGAGTCTGGGTAGGCAATCCCGACGGGAGCGAGATGGAGGGCGTCTCGGGAATCACCGGCGCCGGCCCGATCCTTCATGACATCGTTCAACACCTTGCCCGTCGCACTCCACCCACTTGGTATCCAGCCAGGAAAGATGTCATGGAACACCGCATCGACCCCTACCTCGGAACCCTCTCAATAAAACCAGACGCAGTACGCGAATGGTTCCCCATCGAAACTCCGCCACCTCCAACAACCGCTGCGCACACGACCCCCGACGGCAAACGAGTCCTCCGTCCGACGTTTTACGCTTGGATCAAATCGCGTCCGATGGACACGCGGTTTCATGCGGAGCAACCCAGTGGTTTACGGGTGTTATCTCCTCAAGAGGGACGCATCTTTCTCGTGGACGACACATTCCCCACAAGCCGATGGGTTCCCCTCAAGAGCGAGTGCAAAAACCCAGTCACTTGGCACTCTGAAACCCTCCACATCAAGAGTGGCAACCCGCTTTTCGCAACCGGCACTCCGGGGGTGCACCGAATCACAGCGATGGACTCCGTCACCCACGAATCTGTTGTCGTATCCTTCGAGATTCGCTTGCACCAAGCATCGATGTCCCCCGCGCCAGAACCCAAGCGCGCCCCGCTTTCACCCCGCACTCCGTGACCCGCCTCGCCTCGAACGCTATTGCGTTCACGGCCTCAGCCCGAGACGCTTTGCGGATGTTGTCGTCCCTGAAATCAACTCACGGCACGCGTCGATGAAGGCCATCTGAACCGTGGTCAGACTCCCCATCCAAAGCACGCCATACGCGTGCGACGGAAAGCCCGTCAGAGGCAACTGTCTGCATCCCGGAAAAACCTCTCCCGAAGGCTCTTTTAAGCCAAGTCCAACACCAAAACCCTCGGCCACATAACGCCCGACCAAATCCAAGGACTGGACCTCCAATCCACAGAACCACTCGATACGGCGTTTGCCCAACTCAGTATAAAATGACCTTCGAACAGGATCGTCCGAGGGAAGCGCAATCAACGTGACCCCGCGCGCCTCATCCTCCAGCAACTCGCCAGCCGAACGCCAACGCGACTTCTTTGGAACCAACAAGACCGGCTCCAATCGAACCAACTCCATCGCATGCACACCCGCCGACCGCTTTCCACTCAACTCCCCCACCCCGATGTCCACTTTCTGCTCCGCCAGCAACACCTCCGCTTCCGGTAAGCGCGCAGTAATCAAGCCAAGCGCCAAACGAGGAAAGCGTTCCTTTAGTCGCGATAAAATTGCTGGGAGATAATCCCGCTGAACCTTCTCCGCAGTGGCAATACGCAGCACCCCTTCCGAGCCCTGCCTCACCGAAATCTCAACCTCGCCCAGCCCCTCGAAAAAGGGTGCCACGTGCCGAAACAATCGCTCGCCCGCATCTGTCAATGCAAACGGACGTCTCACAAAAAGCGATACGCCGAGATACCTCTCAAGTTGAAGGAGTTGCCAACTCACGGCAGGTTGCTGATTGCCGTACGGAATCCGGCGGACCGCCGTGCTGATACCACCATGCTTCGCCACATAATAAAACAACTCAAGATGGTGGATGTTCATCAGGACATCCTACACGGCGTCGACTCTGCCGAAAACGCTCACGTCTTTCTCTTCACCACGCTTTGCGTTGAACTGGTCCTCGCCGTGCCCGTCCCATGAACCCAACGCCAGAAGAGCCCCCACATCCACTCCTCCGCCTCAGTGCGGCTGCGGTTGCCATCGGCTTTGCGGGACTTGCCACCCTGACGCTCTGCGCTCCGTTGACCCGCGTTACAATCAACGCCACCGGCACCCCGCCTTCATTTGCGAGTGCGGTCATGACGGCCACCATCCCTGCGGCCTTGTCAGGATTCCTCCTTTGGTTTGCGGCACTCGCCGACAGCACATGGCACCGTCGTCAGATGCGCAGCGCTGTGAAATGGGGCATGGGCATGGGGGCCATCGGTTTTCTGATCGGATTCGCAGCGCCACTCTTCACGTCATCAAAGAAGATGCTCGGGCCTCTTCTCGCGTTCTACATCACGGGTCCCTTGGGGATTCCGGTCGGCCTCGCTCTTCGAAGCCTACTTCCGTTCGCGCTGCATCGAACCCTCCCCAAGACCGCGCCCGCAACCTTCCTCGACGCTCTTCCGTGGGGGCCTCGGAGCCAACGCGCGCTCGGAGTGGCCGCGGGCGTCTACCTCACCAGCATCATCCTCGAATGTATCACCCTGCGCCAAAGCCCAGAGACAGCCACACCCCTCGAACTCACCTTGGTTCCTTTCGTCACCATCCCGAACGCCTTTCTAACATTCGTCGCAGCATGGGGAGTTGATGCCTCGCGGGACCTCCGCATGCCCGCTCCGAGGTGTGGCCCGTTCCACAACCGTCTCGCAGTGCTCATCGGTCTTCTGGCCATCACACGCCTCGCAACGATTGCGATCGGCGAGTTGGCGCTCTTACGCGATGCACGCCATCTGCCCAAGATGTCGACCAACAATCTCCAACAATACTTGAAAAATCACCCTCACCCCGATCATTTCCGGTTAGCTCTCGCAGCCGACAACCCGAACGCGTCGCCTGAATCCTTGGATACCCTCGCAAACGCTCCCCGAAAAAAACTCCTCGCCTCGCGAAATCACCTTCTTCCCGTGCTCGGAAACTCTCAAGAGGCCCGCAAAGGATGCCCCGCGATAAACCTCCTCCTGCGGCACCCAAACCTCTCCGAATCATCACGGATGTCCCTCCTGCGCTTGAAAGCCACCTCAGCACCTTGAACACGCAACGCACGTCCGCGTCTCCCAGTCTTTGCATTCAGTCAAAAACTCAACCACCATTCACCCTTTGTCATGGCAACGCGCTTCATCCCCACCATCGGCCTCGAGGTCCATGTCCAACTCAAGACACGGAGCAAAATGTTCTGCGCTTGCGCCGTCGAATATGGCGCAGACCCCAACAGCAACACCTGCCCCGTCTGTCTCGGCTTCCCCGGCGCGTTGCCCGTCATGAATGAGGCGGCTCTCCGCATGACCGCGCTGACCGGCCTCATGCTGAACTGTCGCGTTGCCGACATCTGCAAATGGGACCGGAAGAACTACTTCTACCCCGACATGCCGAAGAACTACCAGATCTCGCAGTACGACCAACCCATCTGCATTGGCGGGGGCGTCCCTCTGCCAGATTTGGCCTACCCAAAAGATGCTCAGAAAAGCATCGTCCAACCCGGCAAAACGGTCCGACTCACCCGCATCCATCTGGAAGAGGACGTCGCTAAATCCTTCCACTTCGAAACCAACACCGGCATCGACTTCAACCGTGCCGGCACCCCCCTGATGGAGATCGTCTCCGAACCGGACATCAACACTCCCGAAGAAGCCTTCGCCTACCTGTCATCCCTCCAGCAGATCCTCGTCTACGGCGGCGTCAGCGATGCCGACATGGAAAAAGGCCAGATGCGCTGCGATTGCAACGTATCCGTCCGCCCCGAAGGCACCGAAACGCTGGGCACCAAAATCGAGATCAAGAACATGAACACGATCTCAGGGGTTCGGCGTGCCCTCGCGTTTGAAATCCAGCGCCAAATTGATGTCCTCTCCGCAGGCGGAAAACTTCAACAAGAAACGCGACGCTGGGATGATGACGCCGGCCAAACCTTCCTGATGCGCATCAAAGAAGATGCCCACGACTATCGGTACTTCCCCGATCCCGACCTGCTACCGGTCAACACACGCGTCTTCATGGACGAGGTGCGCGCCCTGCGTCCTGAACTCCCCGACGAAAAGCGCCAGCGCTTCGAAAAAGATTACGGTGTAACATCATACGACGCCTCCGTCCTCGCCTCTGATCGCGCATTGGCCGACTTTTTTGAATCCGCTGCGAGAACCTCTCAACGCCCAAAACAGCTCGCAAACTGGGTGTTGAACGATCTTCAATCCGCACTCGCTACGAGTGAAAAATCCATCACCGAGTCACCAGTGTCGGCCCTTCAAATCGATGCGCTCACCGGTCTCATCGATTCAGGAGCGATCAATGGAAAGCAAGGGAAGGAGGTATTCGCTGAGATGGTGAGTTCAGGAAAAGACCCCTCGCTCATCGTCGAGGAGAAGGGTCTGAAACAGGAATCCGATCTCGGCGCCATCGAGGCACTCTGCCGGCAAGTGATTAACGCAAACCCAAAGCCCGTCGCGGAATACAAGGCAGGAAAAACCGCTTCCATCAACTTCTTGAAAGGACAGGTGATGAAGCTCTCCCAAGGAAAAGCGAACCCCGCAATTGCTGGGGATATCCTGTCACGCCTCCTCTCCGAATAAAACCAGCGCCCCCTCCAATGATCCAAGATCTTCTCGAAAACGCGGATGCCTACGCGGGCCTCCCCTCCGCTTTCGCCACCGCATTCGCATGGATTCGTGACCATGCCGCCACCGCTTCACTCGGCAAGCATCCGGTCGATGGCGAGGTGGTTTTCGCTATCGTCGAGGAATACGACACGCGGCCCATTTCATCGGTTCCCTTTGAGGCCCACCGACTCCGCGCCGATATCCAAACAGTCCTCTCAGGCGAGGAGGAAATCGCCGTGATTCCCAAATCACACCTCACGAGCTCCATCCCTTACGATCCCGCTCGTGACATCGAGTTTTTCCATGACGCCCCACACTCGGCGCCATCCGCAATCCGGATGCGTCCCGGAGAGTTTGCGATCTTCCTCCCCCAGGATGCGCATAAGCCCGGGTGCGCACTGCACTCCGGTTCAGGAAGGGTGCGGAAAGTGGTCATGAAAATCCTCCTTCCAACCTCATGAGCACACATCGGTTCCCGCCCAACTTTCCGTCTCCACTCACAACGTCTCTCCACGCAAGTGGCATCATCGCTGTGGTTACTGTTGATCGTCCGGAAGATGCGGCAGCCCTCGGCGAGGTCCTGCTGGAGGGCGGAATCGATACGGTGGAGCTAACGCTTCGCACCCCCGACGCCCTTTCCTGCATCAGCGCCATGACCCAGTGGTCCTCCGACCTCACCGTCGGCGCGGGAACGGTCCTGACCCCAGACCAACTTTTGGAAGCACGCGATGCGGGGGCCGCCTTTGCGGTCGCTCCAGGCCTCAATCCGTCTGTGGTTGAGTGCGCTTCAAAACAAGATTTTCCATTTGCTCCAGGTGTGAGCACCCCCAGTGAAATCGAACACGCTTGGCGACTTGGTTGCACGACCCTGAAGTACTTCCCCGCAGGTGGGTTGAAGGGCCTTGAAACGCTCAAGGTCATCGCTGCGCCCTACGCGCACCTCGGCATCCGCTACATCCCGCTCGGCGGCTTGAACAGCGCCAATGCGGCGGAGTTTCTCGCAGAACCATTCGTGCTCGCACTCGGCGGCTCTTGGCTCGCTCCAAGAGACGCCATCCAAAGCCGCGATTGGGACCGCATCCGGCGACTCGCTACAGAGGCAGCTTCCATCGTTAAATCCCTGCGCCACACCGCATGAAGACCGTCGTAACATTCGGCGAGATCATGGGCCGGTTCTCGACTCCGGGTTACCTTCGGTTCAGTCAATCGTTCCCCGGAAATATACAGGTCGAGTTCGCTGGCGCCGAAGCGAACGTGGCAGCCTCCCTCGCACTGCTCGGCACTCCATCACGGTTTGTGACAGCCCTCCCCACCCATGCCATCGCTGACGCATGTATCGCGAGTCTCCGCTCTCGAGGCGTGGACACAGAGTGCATCGTGCGAACCGCGCGTGGACGCCTCGGGCTCTACTTCCTCGAGAAAGGCGCCAGTCAGCGTCCGGGAAACGTCATTTATGATCGTGACGACGCCTCGATAACCCACTTGCCAGCTTCTTCT
>JACCEB010560602.1_pt1 | contig 14736 bp, 14 predicted proteins | sample 7454761 | NCBI WGS metagenome assembly JACCEB01 (sample SAMN15323454, study PRJNA562643) | freshwater metagenome | isolation source: river surface water | place: USA:Blue River Watershed | collected 2017-08-18 | reverse complement strand
GTTCCGACCGAACAAACAACGACGAGTGAATCAACAGCGGGGGCGTCGCAAGAGGTCTTGCAGATTGACCTCGAGGTGGGGAAGACCACGGGTTCAACTGTCCTTCACACGACCACGGTTGGTTCAACTGTGCGCATTTCGATAACGAATCCTTCTGACGACGACGAGTACCACCTTCACGGATATGACCTGAGTTCTGGAGAGGTGCCTGCAGGAGAGACTGCGACGATTGGATTCGTTGCAGACGTCGCCGGTTCGTTCGAACTCGAGAGCCATCACAGCGGTGAACTCTTGATGACGCTGGTCGTCGAGTAGTCGACGTCAATTCCGTGTCACTGCTTCGACTCTTCGATCTCGAGCGGACCGATGAAGTCACGTTCACTGGGCAAGGCCTGCAGTATCCGTGGGGTGGCCTCTACGGCGGCCACATCGTGGCGCAGGCATTGCGTGCTGCAGCGCTGACCGTCGACGCGACCTTCGTCCCACACTCGCTGCGTGCGTATTTCATTCGACGCGGAATCAACACCCAACACGTGCAGTATTCGGTCGACAAGATTCGTGACGGTCGGAGTTTCTGTACCCGACGCGTCGTTGCTTCGCAAGCAGACGGAGCAATTCTCAATCTCGAGGCAAGCTTTCAGGTCGAGGAGGCGACGATCGAGCAGTCGATGGCCCCAATGCCACGGGGAGTTCCGAAGCCAGAGGAGTTGGAAGAGTCTGGTTGGTGGGACTTCCTTCACCGTCGATCGGTGCCACTGAAGGACGACGAGCCGCAGACCGCCCAAGCGTGGATGCGCGTGAGCGATTCATTTGGTTCGGACCAGGTCTTGGAACGGTGTGCACTTGCGTATCTTTCCGATGATCTGCCGAACGATTGCGTGATTACGGCAATTCCGGAGATCAAGAAGGCGAGTGACGAGGGTCGAAGGTTCAGTGCAAGCCTCGATCACGCAGTCTGGTTTCATCGCCCCGTTCGCGCGAACGAGTGGAACCTCTACACGATGTCATGCGTGAATTATGGAGGTGGTCGTGGAATGACGTTTGGATACGTTCATTCCGAAGATGGTCGCCATCTTGCGACGGTCGCACAAGAGACTCTGGTGAGGATTCGCGAAAGTTAGATCTTCTTGGCGTGAACGACGAAGCATGACGCCATGACCACTCCGCGCCAGTCAGTCGGATCTTCGCATTGTGCGGACAGATCGTAGAACTCCGACTGATGAGTGTGCTCGAAGATTGGTGGGAGCGCGTGGAAGTGGTAATAGTAAAGACCCTCGAGACGCAGTCCGCTTGGCGTAAGTAGATCCTGTTGAACCGTCACTGGATTGTGGAGGTGTGATTTGATCGCACGCTCGTCGACATTCTCAAAAAGCTTTGCGACGTTCATCTTTGGGTAGCGCTCCGCAAAGAATGCGAGTACGTCGTCACGTAACTTCCCAGAAGTATTGGCAATTGAAAAAATGTTGCGAAGCAGATAGTCCGCGCTGTACTCATTCTGCGAACACAGTGAGAAGAGCTCATTTCGCAGACTGAAGATGAGATCCCCATCATCTTTCACTTGCGTGGCGATGTGACGGAGCGTCGCTACGGTGTTTGGCGTGTAGTAGACAGAACCAAGACCGCACGCGACGTCAAAAGGTTTGGCGATCGGCCGTTCAAAGGTGTCGAGGTCTCCATGAAACACCCGAGTTTCCTCGAAGCCCGAATTCTTCACTCGCTTCTGGGTTTCTTCGACCATCTCGGGTGAGCGGTCAAAGCCGTAGGCGTCATATCCGGCCTTCAGAAAAGTGACGAGGGGAACGCCACTGCCGCATCCAGCATCGAGCACGGTCGTTGGCGTGATCTTGGCAAGAAGGTCTTCAAAGATCCGCAATCTGTAGACGTGGTCTGGGTACCGACCTGCGTCTAATCGGTAATTTCGATCGTAGGTGTCGGCTTCCGAGCCGAATTCAACGTATGCCTCACGCAGTTCTTTGCCAGTTCGCATGCGTCAAGGGTAGTCAGTCGTGCGAAACGTTTGTCGTCAGGAGTCCGTGCGCGATCAGAGTGTCGGAAAGCAAATTGAGAGTTGATAGGTCGTGACCAGTTGCATTTGCGATATCAACAACGTCGTTCGTGCCGTCTGCAAATGCGAGGAGATCGAGAATTGCACTCACTGACTTCTGGTCCACTTGCCCGCCGATGTTGGGGTACAGGCCACGCTTTCCTAGTTGCGGTTCGCCGGCAACGACTGCGTGAAGTACCCGGTTTCCTTCAAGAGTGTCAATCAGCTTGCTGTAAAGATCGAGAGTCGTTTGGAGGCCCCTTGGGGTAACGAAGGTGAGGTCGTCGGCAGACGTGTGGTACTCGGGGTACTCGTGATACTTGCTTCGCATCACAGACGCGACGGGCAAATCGACGAGTGGCGAGCAGTACTGACGCTCGTCGCTTCCACGTTGGAGAAAGGAGTATTCGATGAAGTCCGGAGCGAGCTGCGCGAGAACTCTCCGTGCGACTTTGTCTGCATACGTTTGTCCAGTGCGTGACGGCATGAACGAGAACCGTCCTTCATCTCCACAGCACGTGAGGACAAACCCAGCGCGCACATGCTTCTTGAGGTGGTCAAGGAGGTTGCTGAGGTAGACAACCGTTCCGATCGTTTCTGGGACGAAGACGAACCGGTACGTGTAGTTGCGGTCGATCTTTGTAATCCACTTGGCAAGGTACGTAGCAATGACCGGGCCCGAGAGTTCGTTGTTCGCCATTGATGGATGACAGACATACGTTGAGAAAAGAACTTCATCGTTCGACTTTCCGGGGATGACCAGTTCGCCGTAGGTCAACGAACCAGGCTTGAGGTCGGCGTCAATGACCACCTTGTACTGACCTGCGGCAAGTGTTTCGCGGAGTCGATGGGGAAGACAGAATCCCCAATCCCGTTTGTAGTAGCTCGTGACATAGGGAATCACATCAGGCTTGTCCGGCAACGAGTGCAAGTGTTTCTGAAGTTCTTCGAGATCGATGGTCACATCGACTGGGGTTGAGTAGCCAACGACGTGCAGGTTGTGATGGGCAAAGTCAACGACTCGTCGACCGCTTGGATCTTCGATGTATGCCGTTCGAATGTTCCATTCGTCGGGGACTGTCCAGTCGAAGGCGACGGTGCCGGACGGTACTTCGCGGATTACGAGCTCCGGGAGGATTTGCTTGATGAGTCCGAGTGTCTTTCGAACACCGTCGCCAGTGAGACTTCGACAGATCGGGTAGAGCGCTTGAGCAAATGAATGCATCTCTTCGCCCGACGCGAGAGCATCCTCTGACCGAGCGTCTGCCATGTTCATTCCTTTGGAACACGGTAATTGAACATGATGGTGGTCGGGACCGGCGTCGATCCGGTGACCCCGCGCTTTTCAGGCGCGTGCTCTGCCAACTGAGCTACCCGACCTTGATTCGGTGTTGCCACCGAACCAGCGGTCCCGACGGGACTCGAACCCGCGACCTCCGGCTTGACAGGCCGGCGTGAACTCCAACTTCACCACGGGACCAATGTTGTTCACCGAAATTTTCGTTTCGATGCATCGATCGTGTCTATGTACTTGCTGATTGCTGCTTGCCTTACTGACCCACGTGACTGCTCACGCTGAATCTTGCACCCCCAACGGGATTCGAACCCGTGCCGCCACCTTGAAAGGGTGGTGTCCTAGGCCACTAGACGATGGGGGCTCGGACGAAAACTCGGTTGAGAGAGCCCTTGAAATCTATCAGCGGTGGTTTTGGTTTCACCCCGGAGAATCATCGGTCACGGGGAATATGCCCGCCTGGGCCGTCACCATCCAGTCGAGTAGCCAGCCCAAGTAGCCATAGAGCTGGTGTTGACCAAAGGTCGGATCCGACTCATCGATGTCGTCGTGGTCGTCCTCGCTGACGGCGAGCAAGGTACCGAGGAGGAGGCGAATTCCGTTCGTGGACTTCATCAGTGCATCGAGGTCTGCCTGAGTGAGAGTAAGCACGTCGACGTTTGCGGATCGTTCGATCAATTCGCGGACGTGGTCGATGGAGTGCACGTGCGAAGTGAGCAGCTCTGAGCGCATGAGCCGCTGGTATTCCTCGTCGTGTGCTGGATCTTGGTGATACGCGGTCGGGAAGAGCCGTTTCACCGTGTCGGAATCTTGTCCGTCCGTCAACACCTCGCGGAACTGGCCGAAGAGTTGGTTGAGGAGCTCACGATCCGATCGTTCGACGGTGAGGGTGTACGTGCCGTCCTCACTCCGAGAGACGGGACCGTGCGATGTCACAGTTGCCCCGAATCCTCTTTTTGCATCGTCGCCCAGAGTCCATGCTCGTGCAGGCGATACACGTCGATTTCGGCTTTCTCTCGACTTCCCTGAGAAACCACCGCACGACCTTTTTCATGAACGTCCAACATCAACTTCGTTGCCTTTTCCAGGCTGTATCCGAAGAGTTTTTGGAAGACCAATGTCACGTACGACATCAAATTGATGGGGTCGTTCCACACCAACACGATCCACGGCCGATCGTCGCGTGTCGACTGTTCAGGCTCGACGCTGCGAACTTCGAGTGGACTCTCGACGACGTCTGGCACACCCCCATTGTGTCGGGGTGTGACATCAAGCGTGGCGACGAGTCGTGATTGGCTGACTGCGCAGACCAGCCGTAGCCTGAAGGCGTGCCACTTGGCGTTCGCCCCCTCGTTCCTTCGCGGATCTTTAGTCATCGGAGTCAATCCAACCGATCGGCGAAGGGTGGATTCTGGGCATACGTTGCGTTGACAAAACCACGCATCGTCGAGTTGCTCCTCGTGACCACGATCCCGACCATGGTGCTTGCCGAGCGTGGATGGCCCTCGATAACGCTGATGGTTGCGACCGTGTGCGGTGGCGCTCTTGCAGCTGGTGGGGCCAACGCCATCAACATGGTGATCGATCGAGACATTGATGCGCTCATGGAACGCACGCGTCATCGTCCTCTTGTCACCGGAGCATTGACCCCACGACGAGCGCTCATCTTCGCGTTTCTCCTCGAGATCGCCGCCGCTGCCGTGCTCGTGTGGTGGGCGAACGTCCTTGCCGCAGTTCTCGCCTTGTCGGCCACGGCGTTCTACGTCGTGATCTATTCGTTGTGGCTGAAGCGCTCGAGCAAGCAGAACATCGTGATTGGGGGAGCAGCAGGGGCGGTGCCGGCGCTCGTCGGATGGGCCGCCGTGACGAACTCTTTGGCCTGGGCGCCGGTGGTGCTTTTCGCTGTCATCTTTCTGTGGACCCCGCCGCATTTTTGGGCTCTGGCGATCCGACACCAGGATGACTATCGAGCTGCCGGGGTGCCGATGTTGCCGGTCGTGACACCGATCCGCGAGACGATCGCCTCGATGGTTCGGTACTGCGTCGTGCTCGTTGCCGTCTCGCTCATCCTTGTCCCTGTTGCAGATCTCGGGCTGATCTACGGAATTACAGCCCTGCTATTCGGGGTGGCGTTTGTCATCGGAACCGTCCGACTCGGGTCCGATCCCAGCGAAGCGAAGTCCATGCGTCTGTTTTCGTTCTCCATTACCTATGTCACGGTCCTCTTCGGCGCGGTCATGGCGGACGTGCTGATTCTGGGCTGACTCCTGCGCTTCGAGAAGTTCGGACCGAGACCCCGCCCATTGTTAGTGTCGTATCCGTCATGTCCGCGGTCAGCGCACCCCCTGTAGCGAGTTCCAGCCCCTCCATTCCCTTGGTGGGGGCTGTCGGCGCGTGGCTCACGGCCACCGACCACAAGCGAATCGGCCGTCTCTTCATGGGCTTGAGTGTCATCTGGCTGCTTGGCGTGAGCGTGGTCGCCACCATTCTCGGATTCGAGCGCGTCGCCGATGCAACGAATGCCTTCGACGTCAACGCCGTACCGCAGTTGTTTGCCTTCACCCGGGTCGGTCTCATGTTCGGCGTGGCCCTGCCGTTGTTGATCGGGCTCGCAATCACCGTTGTCCCACTGCAAGTAGGAGCGCGGTCGATTGCCGTTGCGCGTGTTGCATCACTGGGGTTCTGGGCTTGGGCAGCAGGTAGTGCCATGGTGATCGTGTCGATCATCGGCAATGGCGGCCCTGGTGGTGGGAATGCAGACCTCGTCGATCTGTATCTCCTTGGATTTGGTCTCGGTCTGGTCGGTTTGCTCGCGGCATCCGTGTCGTTGTGTGCGACGGTGCTGACCGCACGTTGTCCCGGCATGACACTCGATCGCGTGCCGATGTTGAGCTGGTCGACGCTCGTCACCGCGGTTTCCGTCATCTTGACGGTGCCGGTTGCGCTCGGCAGTGTGATCTACGTTGCCGTCGACCATCACTATGGTCGTCTCGCCTTCGGTGGGAACAAGGGAATCGATACGTGGCTCGGGTGGTCACTTGGCCATCCGCAGTCCTTCGTCTACGCACTCATTTCGTTTGGCATCCTCGCCGACATCGCGCCAGTCGCTGCACGCCGTCGTCAATTGGTGCGGGGTGGGATGCTCGTGGCGATCGGACTTGTCTCAACGGTGGTCTTGGGAACCGTGAGCCAGACTCCACAGGTTTTTGAATGGAGTGGCTCCGCTTCTGACAAGGCATCGAGTGCGATTCCGTACGCACTCTTCAATCTTTTGCCCCTGCTTGGCGCGGTCGTCGTGGTCGCGCTCGTGCTCTTCACTCTCGTCAACGGGAAGCCTCGTCTGCTTGCGCCGTTCGTTCCTGCATTCCTCGGTGTTGGGATGATCGTTACCGGCATGGTTGGCAACGCGCTCGAACATTTCTCGAGTGCGGGACTCGCGGGCACCGTGTTCGGTGAGGGAGTGTCGTACTACATCGGTTACGGCGCGGTCCTCAGCGCGTTTGCAGGCATCGTGTTCTGGGCACCAAAGATTTGGGGTACGACACCACCAGCACCTGGAGTCGTCGGCTTGTCCGCGCTCGCGTTCATCGGGATCGTGTTGTCCAGCCTTCCGTACTACATCGCAGGTTTTGCCGATCAGCCGTCCGGCGTCGTCGGTGGATTCGAATACGGCGGTCCGTCGGCATTGTGGAATGGCGCGAGCATGGCAGGTCATGCACTCTTGGCACTGACGACCCTCATCGCATTCCTCGGTCACTTCCGTGGCGCGCCTTCGACAACGGATGAAGACCCGTATGACGCGCACACGCTCGAGTGGATGACCGCCTCGCCGGCTCCCGTCGACAATTTCATCGAGACGCCGCGTGTGTCGTCGTCGACGCCGCTCCTCGACAAGAAGGTTCCCGCGGAGGCACGCTCATGAGCGCCGCGACCGATCGTCAGCTTCCAGCGGGCGCACCGCCGGCACCGCGCAACACGATCCTCGTTGCCGCGGGTGCTGCAGCAGTCGCTGGAACGATGTTGATGTACGGAATGTTGGCGGTGTGGTTCAAGTTCCGTGATGCAGCACCGTTGCGGGTTGCAAAGAACGGCAAGATGATCCGCGACTGGTTGCCAGCAGACATCGCCATTCCCGAAGTTGCGACGAACACGCTGATGATCACGATGGTCGTCACGTGCGTGATGGCGCAGTGGGCCGTCTATTCGGCGAAGCGACACGACGTGTCACATGCAGGGTTGGCGCTGGTCGTGACGTCGTTCCTCGGAGTGGCACTCATCAACGGTCAGGCCGCCGTCTACATGCAGATGGGCATCGGGCTCCTTGATGGCCCGTACCAGACGATGTTCTATGCCGTCACGGGAACGATGCTGTTCCTCCTCGTAACAGGTTTGGTGTTTTCGTTGACCACGATGTTCCGTGTCTATGCGGGTCGCGTTCGTGACCATCAGGTCGTGAGCGCGCACGCGCTGTATTGGTATTTCCTAGCGACGACGTTCCTCGCAATGTGGTTCGTCGTGTACGTGCAGAAGTAGGCAACGATGTTCACGACGGGCTCCAAGTACTTCATCGGCCTCAGCGCACTCTCGGCGCTCGCTCTTGCGGTCTACCTCATCTTCGTTGGTCCGTCGTCAATTGGCGGCACGGCACTTTTCGGCATGGTCGCGGCAACCAGCTTGTTGGCCGGACTCGCGCTGTACACCCGGGATGGTGAAACGGAGACACCAGTCGCGTCGCAGGCGTCATTTGTCGCTCCATCACCGAGCATGTGGCCGTTGGTCTCGGTCCTCGGTGCGGTAGTTCTCCTCCTCGGAATCATCACCACGCCGATCGTGTTCATTCTCGGACTCGTGGTCATCCTCGCGGCGTTGGTCGAGTGGGTCATCCAATCGTGGAGCGAACGCGCTTCGGGCGATGCCGCGTACAACGACAGCGTGCGCAAGCGCATCCTCAACCCACTCGAGTATCCAGTCTTGGCCACGGTCGGGCTTGGTGTCGTCATCTTCTCGTTCTCGCGGGTGATGTTGGCAATCGACAAGAGCGCAGGAGCGGTTGCGTTCATTGTCGTCGCAACGCTTGTGCTGTTGGCAGGAATCCTGTTCTCCGTGCGCCCGACCCTCAAGCGAAGTCTCGTGACGGGGATCTGTGTCATCGGTGCGCTCGGCTTGGTTGCATCGGGTATCGCAAGCATGGGATCAGGCCTCCGCAAGGACCTTGTCGAAGCTTCGGAAGAGGGCCACTACATGCACCGTGAGTGTGGTCCAGAGAAGTCCAAGTACGGCGACAAGCTCGCACTCGAGACGGTGTCCTCGAAGAGCAGCGTGATCGCAACCATCGAGTACGTCGACGGCAAGTTGATTGCAAATGTGCAGGGGATCGAAGGTGCGCAGGAGACCCTCACCATTCCGCGATCGAACCCGTCGAATGTGCTCTTCCGCAACAAGACCGAAGGCGAGTTCAGACTCGTTGCACATCTTGGTGAGCGAGCCGTCACCGAGGGTGTCGTTGAGAAGGTCGAACTGTGCACCCAGCTGATTCCGGTCGGTGCAGAACAACTTCTGACCCTGACGATTCCTAAGCCCGCCATGGACAAGCCGTACACCCTGGAGATCGCAGGTGTCGAAGGTCAGTCCATCGAGGTGGTCGTACCGTGAATCACGATCGCACGTATTCCCGTGTTTCAAAACTCGTCAATAGGCTGACACCCATGTCGCGTCGTTTCCGCAATGGAACCATCGTTGCTGCGGGAGCGGTCGTCTTGACGAGTTGTGCGTCCAACGCACCGCAAGACACGTGGGTACCGAAGGGACCCAACGCCAAGATCATCGACGATCTGCAGAAGCCCGTCTTTGCAGTTGCAGGAATCATCGGTCTGATCGTCACGGCCGCAGTGGTCTATGCGATTTACAAGTTCAAGGATCGTGGACAGCCGATCCCTGAGCAGACCCACGGCAAGCCCGCACTCGAGATCACACTCACGATCATTCCGGCGCTCATCCTGACCGTGATCGGCGTGTTCACGTTCCGCACGGTGTTCGACTTGTCGAAAACCTCTGACACCGAGATGATCATCAACGTCACCGGTCAGCAATGGTGGTGGGAGTACGACTACCCGGTGCAAGAAGAGTTCGGAATCACCAAGCCGATCATCACGTCGGGACAACTCGTCATTCCTGCCGGCACGAAGGTCCTGCTCCGCCAGACGAGTCGAGACGTCATCCACTCGTATTGGATTCCCGCGCTAAACGGAAAGCGTGATGCAGTTCCAGGTCGTGTCCATACCAATCGCATCGAAGCGGACGAACCCGGCATCTATGCGGGTCAGTGCACGGAGTTCTGTGGTCTGTCACACGCGAACATGCGCATGGAAGCCGTCGCCTTGAGCAAGGCCGACTTTGCAAAGTGGGTCGAAGGTCAGCTCGCTGAGTACAAGTCGCCTGCCGAAGGCTCCCTTGCCAAAGAGGGTGAGACGGTATTCATCAACCAGTGCGTTCGTTGCCATCAGGTCAATGGTTTGAAGCGCGAAGACGGCACGCCGATCATCGCGGCGCCGGATGAGAACATCGTCTCGGGGGCGGCACCGAACCTCAGTCACCTGATGTCGCGTAATACGTTCGCCGGCGCGATGTTCGACTTGTTGACTGAGCAGTGCCGCAAGGAAGTCTGGGGTGCAGACAGTGCAAGCTTCGGCGAGAAGTATCTCGCAGGAGTGTCGGAACAGTGCCTCAACCAGTCCGACTTGCGCGGCTGGCTGCGCAATGCACCGGAGATGAAGCCGATGTATGCCAATCCCGCGTTGCTCGCGAGCACTGGCGGAAAGTACCGCGGCATGCCGAATCTTGGTTTGACCGAAAGTGACATCGAAAAGCTCGTCGCCTACCTTCTGACGTTGAAGTAATCGGAGAACAACATGGCCATCATTGAGCGTCCAACGACAGCGATCAGCGAGTTGCAGGCATCGGCTCCGGCAGTTCCCTCTACCGCTCTCGGTGCGTTGAAGCGTCCGGTCACGACCACTGGCTGGCGCGCATGGTTGTTCACGGTCGACCACAAGAAGCTCGGCATCATGTATTCCGCTGCGGCTCTGTTCTTCTTCATCGTGGGCGGTCTCGAGGCGGTGTTGATCCGTCTCCAGCTGGCAGCACCGAACGGGAAGGTGTTGAACGCGGACCTCTACAACCAGATGTTCACGATGCACGCGACGACGATGGTGTTCCTCTTCGTGATGCCGATGGCGGCAGGTCTCGCCAACTATTTCGTGCCGCTGCAGATCGGCGCACGCGACGTTGCCTTCCCACGCATCAATGCGTTCGGATTCTGGGCGTTCCTCTTCGGTGGAATCTTCCTCAACTTGGCATGGTTCCTTGGCGGTGCAGCCGACGGCGGATGGTTCATGTATGCACCGAACTCTGGACCTGTGTTCTCGCCGAGCCACGGAGTCGATTTCTGGGCGCTCGGTCTACAGATCACCGGTATCGCTTCGTTGACGGGCTCCATCAACCTGATCGTGACGATCCTCAACATGCGTGCTCCGGGAATGAAGCTGATGCGCATGCCGATCTTCACCTGGATGCAGCTCGTCGTCCAGTTCCTCTTGGTGTTCGCCGTTCCGGTCATCACCGTGGCGCTCTTCCTGTTGTCGTTCCAGCGCAACTTCGGCGCGACGTTCTTCAATGTCGAAGCTGGTGCCGATCCGCTGCTGTGGCAGCACTTGTTCTGGATCTTCGGTCACCCTGAGGTGTACATCTTGATCTTGCCGAGCTTCGGCGTCATCTCTGAGGTGCTGCCGGTGTTCTCACGCAAGCCACTGTTCGGGTATCCGTTCGTGGTGTTCTCGGGTGCGGCGATCGGATTCGTGGGTTGGGGAGTGTGGGCCCACCACATGTTTGCCTCCGGCCTCGGACCGGTGTCGGTTGCGGTGTTCTCCGTCGCGACGATGGCCATCGCAGTTCCGACCGGCGTCAAGATCGTCAACTGGACGATGACGTTGTGGGGCGGCAAGTTGGTCTTCACCGTGGCGATGAAGTACGCGGTTGCGCTCATCGTGTTGTTCACGATCGGTGGTCTCTCGGGAGTGACGCACTCGGTCGCTCCGTCTGACACTCAGCAGACCGACACCTATTACATCGTCGCCCACTTCCACTACGTGTTGTTCGGTGGAGCGATCTTCGGACTCTTCTCTGGCTTCTATTACTGGTGGCCGAAGGTGTTCGGCAAGATGCTGAGTGAGAAGATCGGCAACTGGAGCTTCTGGTTGATGGTGTTCGGTATGAACCTCACGTTCGGACCGATGCACATCCTCGGTCTCCAAGGTCAGCCACGCCGTATGTACGTCTGGACTGAAGCCCGTGCAGGAGAAGGTTTCTTCAACCTCGGGTTCTGGAACACCGTGGCGTCGATCGGTTCGCTCATCTTGTCGCTCGGAATCCTGTTGTTCCTCATCAACATCGTCGTGACGACTCGCAAGGGCGAGGTCGCTCCGCTCGATCCGTGGAATGCACGCAGCCTCGAATGGATGACGTCCAACCCGCCGAAGGAACACAACTTCGACAGCATCCCGACCGTTTCGCACCTGGACGAGTTCTTCCACCGCAAGTACAAGGAGAACGAAAACGGCGAAATGGTCCAGGTGGCCACCGCCGAGGAGATCGTCGCCGAGCTCGAGAAGAATGCGGATGCCCACATCCACATGCCATCGCCGTCGTATTGGCCGATCGTGCTTGCGCTCGGACTCCCAGTGACGGCCTTCGGAGTCATCTACTCGATTCCGATCGCAATCGTCGGTGGAGTGATCATTCTGCTCGGCATGTACGGCTGGGCGCTCGAGCCCTCGACTGCTCCCGACGATGACGTCGACCCACCTGCAAGTTCGTCGAAGGAAGTCGCACATGTCGGCTGATACTGCAGCGCATCACACCTCGACCGGATTGTCCAACGTCAAGTTGGGCATGTGGTTGTTCCTCGGTTCCGAGTGCCTGCTCTTCGGTGGTCTGATCTCGACCTACATGCTCTATCGCGGTCGCGTGGGAGAGGGTCCGACACCGTCACAGGTGTTCGACATCCCCTTCACCTCGGTCAGCAGCTTCGTGTTGCTCATGAGCTCTTTGACCATGGTTCTCGCCGTCTCTGCAGCGCACAAGAACGATGATCGCAACATGCGATTGTGGCTGACCGTCACTGGTTTGCTCGGGGCGACCTTCGTTGGTGGCCAGGTGTACGAGTTCACCGCGTTCTACAACGAGGGCATGGGCTTCACGACCAGCCTCTTCAGTTCGAGCTTCTACGTTCTGACCGGCTTCCACGGCGTGCACGTCACCGTCGGCATCATCATGCTGATGTCGCTCGTTGGCATCCTGAAGCGCAGCAAGGTCCCCGGCAGCAAGGCGGAGACCGTCGAAATGATCGGTCTGTACTGGCACTTCGTCGACGTCGTCTGGATCATCATCTTCACCCTCGTATATCTGATTCCGGCATAACCATGACTACTGAGACCGAAACCCACGAAGCAGAGCACGGCATGTCGAATGCTGGGTACATCCGCATTGCGCTCATCCTCGCGGCAATCACGGCGCTCGAGGTTTCGACGTATTACGTCGACTTCGGCCCGTTCTTCATGCCGTCGTTGATGATCATGATGGTCATCAAGTTCTTGATGGTCGTGAGTTACTTCATGCACCTCAAGTTCGACAACCGCCTCTTTTCGTGGCTGTTCTATGCAGGTTTGATCCTCGCAATCATCGTGTACGTCATTGCGTTGTCGACCTTCAAGTTCTTCGTTTCCTAGTAGAACCCAGGTCAGGAGACCACTGTGTTTGCCGAGGCAGCAAACCTTGACTTGAGCCCTTGGCGCTTTCAGTTGCACGCCGAAGTGTGGGTTCTGCTCATCGCCCTGATTGCCAGTTACGTGTATGCGATTCGCGTGCTCGGTCCTCGGGTGGCAGGAGAGTCGACCGTCGTCACTCGCAGGCAGGTCTGGTCGTTTGTTGCCGCAATTGGGATGCTGTGGCTGGCATCCGACTGGCCCATGCATGACATCTCCGAGGAGTACTTGTACTCGGTCCACATGTTCCAGCACATGGTGCTCTCGTACTTCGTCCCGCCACTCGTCATGCTCTCATTACCGCGTTGGCTGTATGACGTCGCGATCGACAGGAGTGCCCTCGGACCGATGGTGCGGTTCGCCACCAAGCCGGTCGTGGCAGGTCTCTTCTTCAATGTCGTGATCATGATCACGCACATCCCGGCCCTGGTCAACCAAAGCGTGTCAAACGGTCTCCTGCACTACACGTTGCATGTTTTGGTCGTGACCGGAGCGTTGCTGATGTGGGCACCGATCTGTGGACCGGTCGTCGAGCGTCGGCTGAGTTACGGCGGACAGATGATTTATCTCTTCCTCATGTCGGTGATTCCGACAGTGCCAGCCGCTTGGCTGACCTTTGCCGAGGGTGTGGTGTACAAGCACTACGACATTCCGGTTCGCGTATGGGGCCTGTCAGTGACGACCGATCAGCAGCTTGCTGGCGCGATCATGAAGACGGGCGGAAGCATCTTCCTCTGGTCGATCATCGTGTTCCTGTTCTTCCGACGGTTCATCGGCCGGTTCTCCGCAGAGCAGACGTACAAGAAGCCTGAGGACACGCTCACGTTCGAAGCCGTGCGCGCCGAGTTCGAACGCGTGCCTGCGGCTCGCGAGCCCGACTAGTTCTGCGGCGCCCAGCGAAACAGTCGAGAAGCGACGACAGGGGCGATCGCGCTCCACGCAAGGAGCACGAGCCACGACGTGAGCGATGCCGTCGCACCCGCAAGATGGTTGCGTAGGACGTCAGCGAGTGCATCTCCCGGGAGCCAGCGACTGATCGAGGTGATCTGGCTCGGAAGTGATCCGCCGTCGATGATCATTCCACTCGTGAGAAGAAGGACGAGATACAACCCGTTCTGGGCAGCGAGGTTGAGTTCGGCACGGAGACGTCCCGCGAGCGCAAGTCCGATTCCCGAGAACGCAATCGTTCCCAGCAGGACGCCAGCACCAGCTCCGATGACGCCAGAAAGCGTCGCCGACCAGCCCATGAAGATCGCAACGCTACAGAGGAGGACGATCTGGAGAATCTCGACCATCACGATCGAGAGCGCCTTTGCCGCGATGAGTCGTGTGGTCCCGAGTGGCGTGAGACCGAGGCGGGTGAACACTCCGTATGACCGCTGAAATCCAGTCGAGATTCCGAGGCTGACCATCGATGTCGACATCACGGAGACAGCCAAGATTCCCGGCACGAGGAAATCGAGCGGATCGCCATCACCCGTTGGGAGAACGTCGACACTTCCGAAGAAGACGAGCAAGAACACCGGGATCCCGAGAATGAGGAGGAGCTGCTCACCATTGCGGAGCAAGAGGCGAAGCTC
>JACCEB012096160.1_pt1 | contig 14738 bp, 12 predicted proteins | sample 7454761 | NCBI WGS metagenome assembly JACCEB01 (sample SAMN15323454, study PRJNA562643) | freshwater metagenome | isolation source: river surface water | place: USA:Blue River Watershed | collected 2017-08-18 | reverse complement strand
CTGAGCCCCTGGGCCCACGATGATAACCGTCTTGCCTTTCGCCCACCCACTCGCTTGCCAAGCGCCATCGGCATCCGGCTTATCCCCCAGGGTTGCCCGCGTCAGAGAACCAGCGTTATATGACCTAGCGCCAGATTTACGCAAAAAATTAATGGCGGCGAGAATATCTTCTGAGCCATAACGGGTATCAGAAACCAACTCCTGTATGTATGTCGGATGGATTTCGTATTCAGCCGCCAAATAATAGAAAAGGCTTTGTCCCCAACCGTATTTCTTTTGCAATAAAGCAAAGTCTCCCAGTGCCAGCGGGAAGACGGCCTCAGGACAATACTTGGTCGCGCCCCGTCGCACCAATTCAACCAATATTGATTCGGTCTGAGCATTACCGGCACCCCGCCCCATGCCCAAGATCGTCGAATCAACAAAACTGGCCCCTGCCTCGATAGCCGCCAAGGTATTTACCACTGCGAGCCCACGGTTGTTATGACTGTGAAAACCAATCGACTTATCCCATCCTGCAGAAAACGCTGCTGCGGTAGCCTGTACCGATGCAGGCTCCATGTTACCCAGTGAATCCGCGAAGTAGAGCACTTCGATGATCTCCCACTTTGACACCTCACTTGCTGTCCTGGTCAGGTCTTCCGATGGATACGACCCGGCCTGCATCACATTGAGTATCACACGATAACCTAACGCGTCGAGACGTGCAGCAATACTTTTACAAAGAGCGACCTGCTTCAAATGCGCAGCAATTCGAACGACGCTAATATCTGATTCTGATGCCGGAGAAAACAGCGCATTCACTCTGCCTATATCCGTAGGATCTTCACCAATAAAGTCGTCGGCATTGATCATCACTGCGACCGTCATGTCGCCCGGGATCGGCAGGGTTCGGAGATAACGATCCGTCGAGTAGGCAAAAGGGCCCAAAAATGTAGACTGGGGCGGCATACGAAAACCGATCTCGACAATATCGACGCCAGCACGAGACATGGCAGAGAGGTAACCCTCGACCGTTTTCTGGTCGTAATCCCAATTGTTATAGTAGCCACCGTCCCGAAACGTGCAGTCCAGCACCGTTAGTGCCATCACGAGCCGACCTTTTCAAATGCATCGTAGGAATGCAGTATCTCAAAGAAGACTAGCTTAATGGCAGTATCTTGATCATTCATAAAATAACTGGGTTCGTTTTGAGGAATTAATCGAACGACGACAGAAATAACCGACCGCAGCTAACCGCAGAATCACGGACAAAAGCATCGGACTCAACACTCTCGCAGGCAAAAAGTGTTCAGGTTGCAATGCTATCAAATTCGGGGGTATTTGGTCGTAAAGTCGTCAGCGCCCGGGAGAACGGCAAGGATTTCCGCAAGCTTATTAAACAGTTGACCTAAGATTTCCAGCCGAGCGATACCTTTGAGATGCTTCAGGTTGAGGAAGTGGCCGTGTCGGCTCGGAAGCAAGCAAGACTCGCGGGTATCGAAACCGCAGCGCTGGACGAGCGATTGGGCAGGCTGTTCAAGACTCTGGCCAAGCAGAATGTCACAAAAGAAGAGATTTTTCCTAATGCGCTGGGGCAAACCATCCACAAGAATATGGATGGCGTGATGCGTCAAATGACTTTCCTTACCAAGCAAGACTATCGCGCCTACCAAGGGCTGCTTTACTACTGCAGCCTGAAAGAGAGAATCATCGGAGGCGAGGCAAGCACCGCACCAGAAGAGAGCGCCTAATTGTCCACGCGCGGTGACCTCCATGACAAGGACTGACGCGCAAACTCTTTAAGTCCTTATTGCCTTATTTTCCAACATCGATCTCGGTGCCAAACAGCTTAAGCAAAGGCTCGGCCAAAGTCACATCCGATGCCTCCCTTATTTCAAGCCCCGCAAGAGGATGACTTACGGTATAAATCCCGACCTTATTGCCTAGCAAGCGCTCCTGCCTCAAGAACTCCGGATGGGTTACGCAGCACAGCCCTTTCAAACCGATGAATGACTTCTCCTTATAGCTACGCGGCGCATCCCCGCTATCGATGCGGGCATAATCACCGGCATCATCTTCCTGCCACAGAGAACCACTCTCCCGACGACCAGCTAATACAGTATCGAAACCACCCTCTAGGGTATGGTCGATGATACGATCAATTAGCCCCGCCGTCCGGAACGGAAATGTTTCTTCAAGATAAAGGACAAGGTCCGGAAATACACCGCCATCTTCCAAGCGATGAATGGCGTCTGCCATGACCGCTTCAATGCCCGTATAGTCACGCGACAGGTGCTCGGGACGCAGAAACGGACACTCCGCTCCCAGTGAAATCGCAAGCGCTGCCGTATCTGGATTGTCTGTCGTGACGAAGACGCGATCGACATAGCGCGAGGCACGCGCCGCATCAATGGTGTAAGCCAACTGGGGCCGGCCGCCAATCACGCTATCACTCCCACGAACCGGAATCAGGGCAACCACCATCAACCGGTGCGGGTCTAGCTTCACCCGTTGCTGCTGCCCCGTCTGCATTTCTTCAATGATACGTACAATGTTACTGCAGCGCTCGGCATTGCCATTCTGGTGGATACCGTGATAGTGATACACACTCGCCCCCGGTTCATAGACCAGCCGATACCCGCGGTTCAGCATCTGCTGGCCCCAGATTCGATCTTCGATATTGGTCACCTCGTCATCGAAAGAAATTTGCTCCCAAAGACTGCGACGCAGAATTGAGTTAGCATTGTGAAAGAAACTGTCGCGCTGCTGCACGCGCCGGTCCAGCCCAAATACCAGCAGCAGGTCCCGTTTGTCGGCTGGTGTAGAAAATGCCATCGGTTCCTGACGGCCATAGACGCCTGCGTAGGTCTCGCTCTCCTCCAGCGTTCTAACAAGCGTTTCCAGCCAGTGCTCATTCACCGGTATGCAATGCCCGGACAGACAGACGATGTAGTCTCCGGAAGAGGCACGAATACCTGCATTCAACGAAGCTCCGGGCAGGTAGCGACTGATGCTCACCACCTGCCTGACAGGAAAGCGCGCTGCCTTTTCAAGCGTGCGGTCGGTGCTTTCGTTATCGACGAGGATCACCTCGAAGTTGGGGTAGTTCTGGCCAAATACTGCCTGCAAGCAGGAGCCAATCCATCGCTCTTCGTTCTTGGTGCGGATGATAATGGAACACAGTTTATTCATTTTTCTTCAGGCTACTTTCTGGTATTCCTAATTCGAGAAGGCATTCGCGCATAGGCCGGACGGGCAATCGATGCCGCGACCAATCCGGACCCTCCTGCCGCCCGGCCGACTGGCCATGCCAACCAGCGAGCTGCGTGAGCGCCCAACCCAATTCTGCCCGATTGTCGACATGATAGACGGTGTCTGGCACGGCAGGCTTACCAGGCTGCAAGCGCTGGCCTGGTAAGTGATGGTACTTACCATCCGGATCATAGAGCAGGACTGGCACCTCATTTTGCAGGGCCTCTTCAATCGTGGTGGAAGAATAGCTGACCAGCATGTCTGCGCCACGTAGATAATCTGTGAACACACCCTCGGTATAGATTGCAGCGATCGGTGACGGCTTAATCAGCGACTTGAAAGCCTTCAGCGTCAGGCTGGGAGAAGGGCGAAAGCGGATGGCAACGTGGATGCCGGCCACCTGCTCCGCTGCCGCGATCAGGTCGTTGATGTTTTGCAAATACTCGTCTGTTGTCTCGTAAACCCATGGACGAAACGACGACCAAGGCTTGGGTGTGCCTGCATGCAGCACCACAAATGAATTCGATGAATTTGGCGTGATCCCGTAGCATTTTTTCCGCCATTCGGCCCGGTCACCGCCCCTACCACTAGGGGCTGCAAACAACAAGGGACCGGATTGCAAGGTTTTGGCCAACGTTTCTTGCTGGCGCAGGAATTTTTCGGCCCATGGTGTTTGAACGGCAACGCGCCCAAAGTTTGCATTAAATATCGTCTTGGCATGCGAAGACCACTCCTTGTATGCAAAAGTATCGTCTTGCGGAACATGAGAGCCATGTGTCACCAAGAGGGAGGGAATACCTTTTGCCTGACAAATCTCTCCGAGCGCCCCATGCTGACCCAGCGCATGCTGAGACACCGCGAGCATGGGCTTTAGGCTTTCGGCAATACGTTCAATTCCCTTGGCCTCGGCATGCAATTGCTTTGCTTCCCCGACCAGATCATCCAGCAGGAAACGCTCGATGCAATCTCCCAAAAACACGCCATTGCAGGTAAAGCGATCTCGCTCAGACTTGGGTATCTCGCATACCTGCTCACCCATTGCGCGCAATTGCCGGTCAACAAGACTCCTCTCGTCCCTATTCAGAAAGGCTCGCGTATTCCAGAATACCGAAACTTGGCCTTGCAATATCTGCTTTATGCAACCGCTAACAAACTTGGGGCTGGAAGTCAGATACAGCACTGGTGCAGAAACTAACGCCTGCCGCATCCTGGAAACCAAGTTCGGCATACCGTAGGTAGGGCCGGCCGCCATGACGGGATGCCTTCCCTTGAACCGCCTCCGTGCCCACCAAAACGAGAGCTCAAACAACACGCCGTCCAACCATGCCGGCGTGGAGGACGCCAATCCAGAAAATTTGTGCGGCGCCTCACGCCTCTGCCGATACTCCAGCCCGTTGGCGCTTGCATAGGCCGACATCAACGGGGCAAGAGATTCGGCATGCGAGTTATCCGCACTAGTGCAGAGGATGAGTGCCTTCGAACCAAACTGCTTACATGCTCGATCAACGATATGCAGCATGGCAAGCCAGTAACGAAGCCTGAAACGTAAGCTGAAAGACAATAGATTGACAAAGGCAGCCCTGACTGGGGGGCGGTTTACGCCTTGAAAGGCGTTGGAGAGTTTCCCCACCATGGCTTCGGACGTTTCCAGCACCATGTGGTGCCCTTCTTGTCCGAAAAATTCCAGGGTATTCGCATGGGGAACCTGCGCCCCCTGAAGTTGTGACTGGGCCTGCGGTGTCAGGGCAAGGACTACTCCGTTTTCCGACAGGTTGGACCTAAGCCAAGGAATGTCCGCGTAACCCTCAACTATAAAGAGGGTGGGAGAGAGGGGGCGGGCTGCCACTCAACGCATCAGCTTTAGCGGGATGCCGAATTCAGCGGCAAGCTCTTCGAAGCCTTTTACCGTTGCCGCGTCGAGGGGCACGCCCTCAAGGCGACGTCGCTGTGCTTCGCGCACTTCCTTATCGCCCGGCAACATTACCTGTTCGCCGGGTATGCTTGGCTCGGCCCGGACCTCGTCAGTCATTTGTTGCATCCGCTCGGCAAACTCAGCCGCGTCGATTACCCCATCGACGCGCATCACCATATAAAACTGGCCGAGATATCGCGGCTCAGTCATGGGTGCTTTATACATTGCGGGTATGGAACGTCCAAACGCCATACCTGTATAAACGCCACACAATACTTCGACCATCGATGCGAGGCCATGCCCCTTGTAGGTACCTGTTGGCAGCAGGCAGGTTGCCTTTTGTGGATCTGTCGTCATCGCGCCGTTCGCATCGGCGGCAACACCTTCCGGCAAGGGTAGGCCATTGTTCTTATGGATCAGCAGCCGGTTCCACGGAATAACACTGGATGCCATGTCCAGGCAGTAGGGCTCCTGCTCCTTGCGGGGTACCGCAAAACAAACGGGGTTCGTGCCGAAGTAGGGACGCGTACCGTTATGGGCCAACACCAGAGAGTCGGCATGCGTGAATGCAAAGGCCGCATAGCCTAGGCGAGCAGCTCGCAAGGCCATGCTGGCCATTGCCCCCGGGTGACTGGAATTGGAGACCGCGACCGCCGCCAACCCCTGCGACTGTGCCATTTCCATGCCCAAGTCAATCGCCTTCATTCCGGCGGCATGGCCAAAGGCATTGTCGGCATCCAGATGCCCTATCCCCGGAAATGTCTTAAAAAAACGATACTCAGGCTTGGGATTCTTGCGCCCCGAGACGGATGACCTCGCATAGTGGGGCAACAGTCGAACCCCGTGGGAATCGACACCGCGAAGGGATGTCTCACACAGTCCGATTACCACTGCATCGAGCGAATAAGCGTCGAGCCCGGCTGCAGTCAATACCGCCCGGCTAAAAATTACCAACTCCTCGTAGTCAATGAACCTTACATTGGGGTCATACGTTTTTTCCAAATTACTCATAGCTGATTTCCACAGGCTTGCTGTTTTGTTTGAGGCTCTGTGCCGCCGCCTCCACCACCGCTGTTGAGATAAGCCCCGCCTCGAATGACGGACGAGCAGCATTCAAGTACGCCAAGTCGCATTCACCTGCACGGAAAGCCAAGACATCGGTAATAAACTGGCGCACGCTAGCAATGCCGTAACCTGAAAATCGCTGCGGCTCACCCACCCCCCCATAAATTGTGGAAAAGTACGGATTAATATCCTGCATTCCCTTTCCATCCAAAACTTGCTGCACGCCACGATGCTTCTGGTCTGCCTGATAGCGTCCATGTGTGCCAACCACATTAATCTTCTGATCGGATACGGCTGATGTCTCGTCCGGATCCACCCAGTTGGTGATGTGGGTGGATACAAACTTATCGGCCTGCCCTGTTCCCCACTCGATGACCGCCTGGATGGCATCCCAGGTATCCAGTCCATTTTCCTTGAGATAGCCATGCTGGCCCCAAGCGGTTACCCGCAGCGGACGATATTGAGTGACGTAGTAAAGCAGATCGACATAATGCACGCCGAGGTATTGAAAAACGTTAGAGCGCGCCGCCCATGCGCGGAAGATATCACGCGGAATACGCTTTTGCTGGCTGTATTCGATCACCGCGTAAAGGGGCTTGCCGATACGCCCAGAGCGGATGGTATCGCGCAACAGAATATTGGACTCATCTAGCCGCTTGTGAAACTCTACCTGCGCAACCACGCCGGCAGCCCGTGCGGCATAGGCCAATGCCCGGGCTTCGGCCATCGAGGTTGCCATTGGCTTGACCATCAGGCAATGCAACCCGCTCTCTATTAGCGGCATACCGATCTCCGCATGCAAGTGATCTGGCACCGACACAATAACCGCCTGCGGTTGGCAGGCGGCTACAGCCTCCATGTAAGCCTGGCCGTTGCGACCAGCAACAGGGAAGGCGGCACTATCCACCTCAACCGCCATCTTCCCAGCCAATTCATGCAACCTATCCAAGGACGAGGCGGCGGTATCCGCAGATGTGGTAGCCAGGATAATTCGGCCAACCTCACCAGCGCGGCAGGCTTCAAGCAAAGCTGGGAGAATCGTTCCGTACGAGTTTGTGCCACGCCCGGTAACGTACATGCCGCCGCCAATCACCAACACATCAATTGGCCTGGAATTGGTCGTTCTACCCATTTCAGCCATTTCGATTGGCGACCTTGCCAGCAAGCTCCAGCACAGGATCATAATCCGCCTGGTAACCTTCTTTCATGCGCAACAGTGCCTCGCACATCTGTAGGTCTTCCTCATACTTGATCAGGATGGTCGACTGCCTTGCCACGGGGTAATAACCCACCTTGCCTGAAAGGACAGCATAGCCATTTTGTCGATATGCCCCCTGGAAAGAGGCGTAGCTCCACATCATCAGCGAATACACAAAACTCTCTATTGGCTCGAGATCTTGTGTCTTGGCAAAGCGCTCGGTGCGGGAAAAGTTCAGCGGCTGGCCTCGATACAAACCATGAAGATATTCACGTTTGGTCGTAATGACCGTATCGAAGCCGCCCTCTTGCATGAATGAGACCGCATCGCGAATTTCGCTTCCAGGCTGCAAAGGTGCGATTGGGTTTACCCACACCAACAGATCACCGGGATGGTGGGACATGAAATCAGACACCACATCGTCCGAGCGCGCCTCTGAACTGCCCAACTCAATTGGCCGCTGATAGAACTCGACACCATATCGCTCGGACACTTCGCCGAACGCCTCATGCTCGGAATTCACAACGATTCTTGAAAAGATGCCAGAGGCCTTGGCTGCCTCAATCGCATGAGCAATAACGGGCTTGCCAGCCAGAAGACGAAGATTTTTACACTTCAGCCGCTCGCTGCCCATGCGTGCGGGGATCATTGCTATATGATTTGCAGTATTCATAACCGATTCAGCTGACGAGCCCACCGTTGCTCATATTTGCGAAATGCCATTTCCTCTGCCTGCACACCTGTCAATCCACGCCTGTGCGCCTCTAATACCTCAGACATGTAGTGCGCAACGCGCGCACACCCTTGAGCATCGGCATACTCGTCAATGGTACCTCCCCGGTTCCCTGTATCGGCCGACTTGGTCAATGCATCATCAAGGGCGAGTGGTAATTCACTCAAAAGTGATACCCTTCTTACCGATCTTAGACCAGTCGGGAAAGTGTCTTCTGACATCACATCATGCTGGTCATACAAAACACAATTACGTCCATATGCCGCCGCGAGCAGGGCGAGGGTAGCGGATGATATTCCAACCACGGCATCTGCGACCAGGCCTGCTTGCACATCTGCCTTCTCTTCTCGCACATGAACTGCTCCTTGTTCAATCAATACATCAATCCTCTGACCCAGCTCACCACACAACACTGGACTACCAGCCCGTTTGGTCTTTATTACCAAGAGCACTTCCGGTCGTTGCTCGACCCAGTTAAGCAGAGTATGGAACAATGCAGCGAGTTTCGTGCAACTGATAACGGCGTCGGTAAAGCATATGTTGTCAAAGAATGTTACTGTATGCTTTCTTGCTCCTTTGGCTAATGCGTCGCACAACCAACTCGGATGTTTTTGGGCTTCATCACTCAATGAGCTATCACGAAGATAATGAAACATGGTTGGATAGCCAACTGTCACATACCGCCTGGGCAATGCACTTGATGCCACATATATTCTCTCTTGTCTTGCGCCCCATACAAAGACCACATGGTTTCGTGCTAACGAATCGTTAGTTCTAGCCGTATATGGCATCGACCAAGACGTACCTAGGCAAGTTCCACCAACGCGACCAGCGGCAAGCGTCATAGCCAGCGAAGTCAGATCATTACCCTCCAACATTGCCCAGCTAATACGTGCCCCATAAGTCCTCATCAAGGCCTCAAGCAGATTGCTGGTACTCTCAACTTGAAACAAGATTGCCGACAACCATAATGGCATTCTGCGTTGGGCGATTTGCCTGATGGCCCTGCGGAATGCGCGTCCCAGTCCACACATCTGATGTTGCGCAACTCTTCGTGGCACAAGCATGCTTTTCACTATACTACGCAACCCTCTAAAATCTTTAAGCGACTCCAATCGTTGCGCCTTTGACATGTAGAACTCTCGCGCGACATCACTCAATGGGTTAGCGTAAACGGCAAAAATTCTGTAGCCGCCCATTTGCCTTAGTTTATCGGCCCAGAAAAGATCATTAAATCCAGGAGATGGTGTAGTTTGATAGGCAAGGGCGAGCACATCGAACTGCTCGTCATTGCCATGGTCTTTCTTCATGATAGCTACTCGGAGTGCCGCCATGATCCAGTTGATCGTGCCCCGGAGAAAAACGTTAACTGCAAAGGCTGTGGTCGGGATAAATCCGAGACCAATGCGGCTGCGATCGGAATAGTATCCAGCACGCGCAGGAACAAAAATCCGCCCTGGCGCAGAGTACGGTCGGGCAGTACAGGCGAATTCACTTGCATACTGACACAACGCATCAGCTACCGGACTATTTTGGAACAGAAGATTAATCCTAACACCCGGCTGGTCATGACTAGCGCTGATAAGCAACTCGAATGCTCTGGATAAAAATCCCCAAGCCTTAATTGTTGCATATCTAGCCAATCTATCTATTTCATCGTTGGAAAGTTCGAATTGCGCGGCTATTTGACTTTTCATATGCGGAGCGGCGTAACCGAGCTGAAAATCCATGGCTAGCTTGTTATATTCTCGATAAAAACCTGGTACGTCCCTTTCAAAGCATGATGTCTGCCGGAGTAATGATCGGCCCAATAGCCGTAGAAAGCCGGTAATTAGCCTCCCCTGCCACCCTCTCACGGTTACTAGATACCGAATTTCCTGCTTACAGTTACTACTCAAAATGACTGGGAGTAAAGACCAGAAATCGAGAATATCAACGAGGAGTACCGTACCTCTCTTACCCAACATCAGAAACCCGACCCTTTGTAGCAAGGTTCGACAAGATATTTTGTATTTCCTCGTAACCAGCAAGCATATCTATGCAATTTGCTGCCTGTTTTTGTCGCTCTTGATACTCTCGGTCGAGATAAAAGTCAGACAGAATATCTTTCATATGGGCTACAGAGATATTTTCACCAAGTCCAAGATGCATCGTTGTCCCGAATGTATTGAATGCCTGACCATATCGATCTTGTCTCTCGAATTGGGCCACACTGATACCTGGGGTTCTGTGAAAAACTCGCTCGAAAAGCACATTTCCGGATGCAGTCAGCGCCATACGCGCGCCCTTTAGACGTCCCGCGAAATCTATCGGTCGTAGATAGGCGTGAACGAGTGCATCGCCAGCCATATCTGCAACTAGCGAACTGGTTAGGCCAGCGACAATTTCCACAGGATAGTCGAGGGCTAAGCTTTTCAATGCCGGAAGGAATCTCAAAAGCAGGTCATTCTGATCGCTCCCTCCGAAACAAACGAAGATGCCTCCCTTGATTGCACTCGCCTGTGCATGGGAAGAATCGATAAGAAAGTATTGCGGGCCCGCCAAGACCACTCTTGCCCCAGCTTCAAAATACGCTCCACTAAACTCATGCGCTAACGGGTAACCATTTATCACCACATCGCAATAATGCGCTGTGGGTTGCTCCTCGTCAGTAAATCGAGCAACCGCCGCTCCTGCTTTTCGTAACTTGTCTACTAGTCGTCGCCAGGCAGGTCCGCTCGATGCATCGGGTTGATTGGGAAAGAATGGGGGGTCAAGAATTACCAAGGCTGCACCCTGAGCGGCAGCAACTATTGAAGTTTCAATATCGCCACCCGAAACGTCCGTGACAGTCAGGGCTGTATCAGCAAAGACTTTTAATGCCAAGTCTGACGTAGCAGTCAAAATACGCACTTGGCATGGCATCCCGAGAGCCAAAGTACGCATCCGCATCAGGTGACCCAATCCGATCGATTTGCTACCGTCGGCATAGATCAGAGCACTCATTTGTAGGGAGCTGCGCCCCTCCAAGTCAATCCCGCCATGGCGATAGCTTCCGCCATGGCCCACTCGGTAGGGGTATCGAGATCCATGCTAGCCACAGGGTCGGTTTCGATACCTATGACGTTCCGGGTATAGAAGGTCTCTTGATCACGCAATGCGGTAGCGCGCGCAAAGAAAAAGCAACCACTTGGTGTATAGATAGGGCGTACATCCTGTCTCCGCTCGGCCCGTACCGGCTGGCCCAGTGGAGACATTCGGAATTTGTCGTCCCCATGGAAAAGCGTGCTTAATGATCGATGAATTGGCATTACGCCCATCACTCCATCGGTATCGGGATCACTGAAACCATCAAGAGCAGTAGCCAATTGTCCTGGCAACCGGAATGGGTGCGTAGGCAAAAGCATGAGCACAATCCCAATGGTCAGGCCCTGTGCAACGGACCAGTCTAATGCGTGTAGGGCGACGTCGACCATGGTCGATTTATCCGCCGCGATCTCCACCGGTCGGCGAAAGGGGGCGTCAAGGTCACACTCACGCCCTACCTCGGCTATCTCTTCATCATCAGTGCTAAGAATACATCTCGCTCCTTGAAAGCCTGCTGACTGTACCGCTGCTCGGCTCCAGTCAATTAGAGGGCGCCCGCCCAGTAATTTTATGTTCTTGCGGGGAATCCCCTTCGATCCCCCGCGAGCCGGGATTACGATGAGAAGGTTGTCAATTTTCACGTCTGGGTTACCAGTGCGGGTTCGCTCGGCTGTCTTCGATAATCATCTTGAGCGCCTGGTCCATATCTATCTTTGGCTCCCATCCGAGGTTACGTAACTTCGTATCATCAATGCCATAGCGAACATCCTGACCTGGACGATTCTTGACATACTCGATGGCCTCGCCACGATCCAGTCCCATCAAGGCGACAATCCGATGCACTAGTTCGCGATTAGTGAATTCGATCGGCGAACCCACGTTATAAACGCTATTGATATCTCCTCGCACCATAACAGTCAAGATGGCATCAACAGCATCCTCGACGTTCAACCAACTCCGACGGTAGCTTCCATCACCGTGCAATTGTGCCTTCCGCCCACTCATCAAGCGCAAAATGCTACGCGGGATCAGTTTTTCCGGATATTGACGAATGCCATAATTATTAGCCATACGTACTGTCTGAAACTTAATGTCATATGTTCGCGCATACGCAACCAGAATATTCTCACCGGCGGCTTTACTAGCTGAATATGGATTTGAGGGTTTTAATGGCGAGTCCTCAGCATAATAACCTTGAATATTATCCCCGTAAACCTCATCAGTACTAATTTGAACAAACATAGGTCGTAATGCAGGCTCATAACTCCGGACAATCTCTAGAAGATTCTGAACGCCGAGTGCATTTGTTGTAGTGAAGTGGGTGGATTTTCTAATAGAGTTATCGACATGTGACTCAGCCGCAAAGTTAACGATGAAGTCACACTCGGGTAATGTTTCCAAATGCGCTATATCACCATGAATAAAACTATAGTTTGGCTGCTCGTAAAACCAAGGCTGAATCTTTTTATCAGCAGCATAAGTCAGTTTCTCAATGTTAATTACCTCTTGGCCAAGCCTTAGAAGCTTCCTCACGAAGTTCTTCCCTATAAAGCCATTGCCGCCAGTTACTACTATACGGTAAGTTTGTTTGAATACGTTGCTCACCTTTTACCGACCTTATCTAGATACGCGGAGATAGTTCCCCCATAATTCTTTATCCGCGAGATGGCTTCGGCCAACCGTACCAACAGCGAATCATCCATTTCATTATGCAACGGGAGGCATATCACCTCGAGCGACGCCTTCTGAGTATTAGGCAATGGCACCCGCTGGGAGCCATCGAACGCCATATAAGCGTCCATCTCATGTAGCGCCGGGTGAAAATAGCGGCGGGTCTCGATACCCTCGGCAGTCAAAGCAGTGACCAATGTATCGCGATCCATACCGAACTGTTCGGAAGAGATGAGTATCGCAAGATCCTTGAACCCACTTTCGTCACCGGCACGGACTATCGGGAAACGAATCCCTTCTACTGCAACTAGTAATTCCTTTAATCTCGCCACATAGGTGCGCCTATTCTGGAGATAACCATCCAGGCGTTCCAGCTCAAGTAAGCCAGAAGCAGCTGCGAATTCCGGCATTTTTGAAACGATGCTCGCAAAGCGAGCGTTGTAATCGCCGTTATGGCCCCAGTTCCGGGCCATGCGCACGCGATCGGCAAACCGATCATCATCTGTACAAATAAACCCACCCTCTCCCATCGTGGTAAGTACCTTGGTCACAGAGGTTGAAAAACCTTCAGCTAAACCGAAGCCACCAAGCGGTTTACCGGCATGTGAAGACCCGAGGCCGTGCGCGGAATCAAAAAATAGCGCCAGGCTATGGCGCTTGCAGATCGCTTCGAGCGCATCAATATCACAGGGAGTTCCATAAGTATGGACCCCAATGACAGCCACTGTTCGGGCCGTGATGGCTGCCTCGACAGAGCGTGGGTCTAGAGTCAGCGTTTCCGGATCGATATCCGCAAATACGGGGGTCAGCCCGCCGAGCTTCATAGAGTGAGCAGTTGCCATAAATGTGAAACTCGGCATGATCACTTCTCCACTTTCCAACCCAGCTGCAACCGGCATATACATCAGTCCGGTAGAAAGATTGGCCAAAGTAAAGCAGTGACGTACCTGAAGACGCTCGGCGAGAGCAGCTTCAAATCTGCGTGCGTAGGGCCCAAAGTTAGAAACCAAACCGGTCTCTCGAATCTGCGACAGAAATGGTTGGATTTCCTCAGCTGAGGGTACATAGGGCTTCATCAGTTTAAGCCCACCTTGGAAAACCGGATCACCACCCAATATGGCTGGAAGACTATTTTGGCTCAGATTACTCATACGCTCGACTAACTATAATGGTTTATCAAACCTCACACAAATTACCTATTCACTAACTATATTTGCGGCAGGATTCCAAATATGTAATATCCTAAGACTGGTTACCCCCAAGTGCGTTTACCTCAAGAATCACAGCGTTTCATTCGATGAACTGGCAAATCCATAATTGACCTCCTCCCACGAACTGGACATATCAGACTTAGAAAATCCGGCTGGGTTGAGATTCATAAAATTGCTTGGCAAACAGCGCTGGCGGGACATCAGCCAGCGACGAATGCGGTCAAAAATGATTATAGTCCTGTCTCCAGGTTTCGATCTTTTCTTGGGTGTCTTCAAGTGACATAAACCAGTTGGTGTTTAAGCTCTCGTCTCGCAAACTGCCGTTAAAAGATTCGATAAAGGGGTTGTCAGTCGGTTTTCCTAGCCGGGAAAAATCAAGCGTTACACCTTTTTCATATGCCCATTTATCTAGCGTCAGAGAGACAAATTCCGGCCCATTGTCGGCCTGGGTACGAAGCGGATACTGAATCGCTACCGATTTCCTAGACACGAACCTGCCTCACGGAAAACTGCTTCTCGAACTGTACCGGAGAAAGGCCATTGTTGTGACCATGACGCCGGACGGGGTTATAAAACATCTCGATGTAATCGAATATATCGGCACGAGCCTCCTCCCGGGTCCCTTAGACCCTGCGCTTGATACGCTCG
>JACCEB011767856.1_pt1 | contig 14741 bp, 3 predicted proteins | sample 7454761 | NCBI WGS metagenome assembly JACCEB01 (sample SAMN15323454, study PRJNA562643) | freshwater metagenome | isolation source: river surface water | place: USA:Blue River Watershed | collected 2017-08-18 | reverse complement strand
TTGTTAATGAATCTACAACTACTGGAGGAATTGATGTCAGAACATTTGCTGCTTTTGCCCCTTTTGATGAATCTTCTGCAACATATACATCTAGAAGTTTATCTCTTGCATCAGCGGCTATAGAAGGATGGCAGTTTGTATCTAGCACTGAGCAAGTCATTGATTCTTTTGAAATACAACTTAAATTTACTCAAAACTCAGCACCAACTCCAGCCATAGGAAACCAAACAGGAAGAGTTGTAGTTTCTCTCTATTCAAATGCAACCGGAGATATTCCAAATGCTCAAATTGTTGAACTTGGAGTAATACAATACGACACTTTAACATCCTCTTATCAGGATTTTTCATTAACTCCGGCTTCTTCTGTAACTTTAAATTCTCAGACAACATATTGGATTGTATTGTCATTTGAAAGCATTATTAAATCAGGAGTTACATCATCAGGAACTATTGATATTAGAGTAAGGAATGATGATAATTTAAATTACGCTGTTTACGAATCAAATATTTGGAGAAGATTAGCTCAAAAACAAGTCGGATATTTAAAATTAGTTGGTAAAAATTCAGATGGCACTGGTTTGTCTGTGGATATAATGGCGCAAGACATTATAGGAAAGAATCTTTATTTAGCAACTAATTTTGGTGGAAGTAAAAACACATCTCAATACGAAAAAATTGGAGCAGGACAAGCTTATTTCTTGAATATGTTTTTGTCTCCAGATAGTGCTACTGGTCTATATCCTTTAGTTCAATCAATTGATATTGGGGCTACTGCATCTCAATCTAAAAGTTATATTGTTGAGACAAAGCTTACGCCAAAATCAAATTGGCAAACACTATATTTTAACTCTGCAAGTTCTACAACAACAGATATCGTCAGATATAAGCTTAATACACCAACACGATTTTCAAATATTAGAATTGGATATCGTGGGGATTTATTATCTAACATTGAAGCTGGAACATTGACAGTAGCTGGTGTGGATGAATGGTCAGATGTTGTTGAGGTACAGGCTTCTCACTTTTCTGATTTTAGGGACGCAGATGAATTTCCTAATGTGAATACTAGAGGCTGGGCACCTTTTACTGAAGGCTCGTCTGTTTACTCATGGAATATAACAAATCAATCTCGTCTCTGGGATAAACTTGATAACGTTTCTACAACAGGATTTTTTAAATCAGCAACTATTTCAAATCAAATGGTTTTGGCTGGACATCAAAAGGTCTCGATTGCCCAAGGAACTGCTCAAAGAAGTGCAATAAATCTTGATTTAACATCTACTGGCGACATAATTAATGCTATCGCAGTTCATAATTCAATCATCTATATTGGTACTGAGTTAGGATACCTATATCAATCAGCTCAAGGTGATTATTGGACTATATGTAATCAAAAAAATCCTTTAGACAACACTGAGTATAAAACTCTTCCACCTATTACTTCATTAGTTTCTCATGGTGGAGCTTTATATATTGGAACAAAGAAAACAACTTCAAAATCAGCCAGTTTATATAAATATTTTGATAAAAAATTTACTGCAATAAAAACTGACTTTGCTGAAAATAGAGTGTCTTCTTTAGCAAGTAATTTAGGAATATTATTTGCAGGAACAGCTGGCACTTTTGGAAGTTCTCAAGGACGTATCTTCACTTATGATGGTACAAGTTTCAATCCTACACTTAACTCGGATTTTGATCAAGTTCAGTCTATGATTTACTCAACTACATTAAAAACAATCGTTGTTGGATTTAATGGAGGGCAAATTTGGAAGCTTGTTTATGATTCAAACAATAATCCATCTTCTTGGTCAAAAATTCAAGACACAGGCGCTACAAATATATATAACTTAAATGATGATACAGCTGGAAAATTTTTATTTATATCGACTGATTCTGGCTTATTTAGTTATGTAAAAGCTCTAGATTCTTATAAGACTTTATCATATCCAAAATATAATAATCCTGGATTACAACTTACATGGAAGCAATTTGCTGCATCTGGATCAACAAATTATAAAAATGATAGGGATTACACTTTCATAACAACTGCAAATCAATCAACTGCAATTAATGAATATAATATATTTACTTCAAGACCCACTGGCATAGGAACATCTTATTACACAGCGGTTTTTGAAGGAGCAATAAAATCTCCCAAAACAGCAACATATCAGTTTTCTGTTAATACAAACACAAATATTAGATTAACAGTCAATAATACTGTCTTGACAGCAACTTCTTTATGGTCTACTGAAGCAAATGTATCGACTAACACATTGACTGAAAATTTTGCTGTTCAAACAGTTGATTTTGAAAAAGATAAATATTATCCAGTAAAATTGGAAGTGGCAGTAAAAGAATCTGGTGCATTTGTACCTAAGGTTTCTTTATTTTGGAAAGATACGTCATCAGTATTTAATAATTCTTCAGCTGTTGGATCGACATATTTTTATAAACCAAATACGATTACTTCTATAAACAATTTAGTTAATACGTATGTCGGAAGTGGTTTAGATGGAAGTTCATATACTTTTGATCCATCATTTTATGAAACAACAAAAAGATATGCTTATGTAAGATTGAAAGATGAAGCTGGAAACTATCAAAATTATAGACTTGCTGATGGAACAATACCATATGAATCTTTAAATGATTTTATATATCAAGGACAAACAGAAACACCTCCTCCACCTCCAGGTGTCGGTGCTATTATATTTGCACCAACGAGTGTGTTAGCTGGTAATTCTGCGGTAGCAACTTTATATATACCAAAGGCAAGCAATACTACAAGCGTTTACACAATCACAACAGATACTAATTCGACAGCAGATGTTACAAGTTTGACAATACCTGCAAATAGTTTGACTGCAACATTCAATGTAACTATCAAATCAGATGTATCTTCAACTGCAACAGGAAGCGTCGTGACAGCAACTTTGGGAAGTGAGTCTTATTCAGGGACATTAAATATCACTTCATCTGGTGGTGAAACTAATAACAATTTAAGAGGGGTTATTTATCAAGTTAAACCTGAAATGAGTTCAACTGTTGCACCAATTACTTATATACCAAGTGCTACAGAATCAATATACTCACCTAAGAGAAAAGTAAGATCAACTGGCTCTTATGTGAATCAGCCATTCTATGTTCCAACTTTATCTCAATGGACTTCTATGACTGTCTTGATGATAAATGAATACAGTTCAAATGTTGCTTCAGGATTAGATGCTGGTACTGCAGTTAACGTATATATAAGAACATCCGATACTGCAGCTGGATGTTTCAATACGCCTTGGAGTGTTGCATATTCTAAAAACTATATCAACAATAGTTCTGTTCCATTGACTGCGGAAACTTTGACCATTGATTTACAAGCATACAGTGGAAAGTTCATACAGTATTATCTCGAGCTTATTTCTGCTACACAAGGTGATTCTCCAGAAGTTAAGGCAGTGACGATAAATTACAAGGCTGCAACAGGCTCTTACTTCTTTACAAACACATTTAACACTGAAGATTACAGTACAACAATTCCTGCACCTACATTTAGAAGAGGCTTGCTTACTTCTAATCAAGACAAAAAGGATGGCGAGATTGTTTATGGGTATACAACAGATGATAGAGATGGTTATAAGTACGATTTCGGTCGCTATACCATCATCGAGCCAAATAAAACATTTGAAATCGAAACTCCATCTTCAACCATTAAATTTGCAATCTTATTAACCTCAATTGATGGTGACCCTTCTATTGTTTATGATTTTGCAGTTCAGTTAGATGCTGGTGATGAAGATATGAAGTTTATGCCTAAGTTGTAATATGTCTCAAAGAACAAACACATACAATTATTTATATTTAGAGTTTGGAGATAAATGGTATCCACTGTTTGATAAGCAAAATATGCTTACGGCAGAAAATCAACTCGAAGCTCTATATAAGTTCGTTGGTCCAGGCATTTTAACTGGCTGGGATGTTTTTAAACTTACTGATTATAGAGATAATCAATTAGCTTTACTTGATGCTTATATTGCAAATTATGAAAGTGAATTAGGTCAAAGATTATCATATTTGAATCTTGGATTTACTCGAGAAACATCAACAAACAAAAGATATTGCGAAGTAGCTACAACTGCAAATATTACACTGGCAAACTTACAAACAATTGATGGAGTTTCACTAATTGATGGTGATAGAGTTCTTGTTAGATTACAGACAGACCCATCTCAAAATGGTGTATACATCGTAAAAGATAGTGCAAGCTGGGTTCGTGCAAATGAACTTAACAACAGTAATGATTACAATGATAATTTTTTAGTATATGTAAAAGGTGGAAATAACTCTACTAAAACATTATGGCTTGCAACTTGGACTCCTGATGGTGCAGAGACAGCTTTTACTTTAGGAACTTCAAATCTTTATTTTTTTGATGCTTTTGAGCAATGTGTATTAGTAAGCCCTGGAAATGGAATTGTAAGTACATTTTCGGCAAAGACTGAAAAATATAATTATTTTAGATACACAGGTAATAACACTTACTTTGTTTGGGCTGAACCTAGTATTTGTTTACAGTCTGAAGGCATTTGTGCAATAACATCACCACAAAACCCTGATGAAGAATATTATTTACAAAACGATGCAATTTATCTTGCTGAAGTATCTACTACAAAAAGAGTAGATTCAGATTATTTGGTAGTTCAAAATTCTTATGTGATAGATGAAATTGTATATTCCGATAGCAGAAATGAAGTTAAGAATTTTGAAGGTCAGTTTCAACAAGCATTAAGAAAGGCATTTTACAAGCATGTTCATTCTGGAACAGAAGGCAACCCATCTAAAATAGATCTTTCCACAAGAGTGGTGCTAGATGCTTTGCCTTTAGATTTAAATAATCAACTCAACTACGCCTCTAACATTTTTAAAATTCAAAGTAATCCTAATTTTAATCCAACACCAACTTCTGGAGCAGCAACTACAATTGGATATTTTGGATTACCTGAAGTCAGACTGAATGATGTAAAACTAGATGCTTCTAAATATAATTTGAATCTTGCTTCATCAACTATATCTCTTAAGAATAATATAGATTCAACAGACAGATTACAAATTTACTTACCTAAAGCACCACAGAAAAAACTTTTACCAATAAGTTTGAACGAAACAAACAAAAGTTATGGTTCTTTGTTGTCTGGCGCTTTACAAACCGGATCAAGCATCTTTTTAAGTGATGGTTCAACAACTTCTATAACTGATTCGAATACTAATACAACCACCACATACTACAATCTATTTATTTGGTCTGATACTGAATATATACCAGCAAAAGTTTACTTGAATGGTGCACTTGTAGATTCAGATTATTATGTCATTAATCCTTATGCTGGTGAACTTATTTTTAAATCAAGTTTGCCAGATGTTGAAAGCTATACCTATGCAAATCTGTACGTAGTTGCAGAAAAGATAGGATTACAAGTAGAGGGAAAACTTGCAGGTTCAAGACTCAAAAATATTGATGCTGCTTCATTCAATGCTGGCACTCTTGACCAAAAAAGAATAGTAAATCTTGATCATATTGGAATAAACCGATACAAAAATCAAGCATCCTTGCAGCCTTCATTGCGACTGTTTGCTGAAGGTAATCATACATATTTTTATCCCGAAATACCAAACTCCGATTTGCAAAATATTTCAGAAATTTATTTTATTGATAAATCTGTTAATGTTGAAAATAGTAAATATTTGATAGGTAATAAAAGAGGCTTAATTTCTTCTTTAGATTTTTTAAGTGGTACATATCAAATCGGCTGGAATATTGATAAAGGGCGGGTTTCATATTTTGTAGATAATATTTTGCAACCTGAATCTTTTAATTATTTTAAAACAACTTATGCTTTAACAAAAGAAGGAAGAGTTTGGAATACCACTGATTTCGGAGATAACTGGACTGTAGTAAAAAATCCAATAGACTCATCACGCACAAGTCCAATTTTATCAACGGCTTTTTACCTTTCTACAGACAGGGAAGAGATATATAACTCTGCAGGTCGTTTTACTGGTTATAAATATTCTTACTACTCATACATGGGTACTGACGATGGTTTGTACACAGCACAAATCGCAGATAAATTAACTGAAAATGATTGGGCTTGGTCAAAAGTTAAAAATATAAGCAATGAAAGCGGAGTGGCATTAACAAGCTTAGCACCTATCACTTCAGTCTCAGAAATCAGCACAAAAAGAACAAAAACACTTGAAGGTAGTGCACCTCAAATATCATACGATAGAACAGTATATGCATCAGCTTCTTCTGGAAATTCTGGTTTATATTATGGTGGTTTAGGTTCATTAACAAGAATATTTAACCAAAAGGTTAAGGGTATTTATTGGATTAAAGGTGGCACTACAGGAATCAATAAGAATGATTTGATTTGGTGGACTGATCAAGATGTATACATAACACATACAGCTCAATATGTTGAAGAATCCGATGAAACAACTTCATATACATATTGGAATCATCCTTTAACTGGTTCGATATCTACTAAGCCTGTTAAAGCCGCTACTGTTTCTAAGCTTTCCGCTACTTATAGTTCATCAGTCAATCCTCACACATTAACATTTAATCCTGTTGACGTTGAAACATTTGGCACTGTCACTGTTTCAACTGGTAGTACGGTAGTTAATGGCTTAGATACAAAATTTACCGATTATGCTGGTGCTGGTGTTAGTATTGGAATTGGAGCTACTTCCTTAGCAACTGTATCTAAATGGTATTCAATTTCATCAATATTTAGTGATACCAAAATATTCTTAAACTCAAATTTTGCTGAATCTTCCATAGCGTCAACTTCTTATGTGATGCTCTATCCAAAAGCAGCATTTGCAGTGGACGGATATACATACACAACTACAGGAACGGGGCAGAGTGTTTTAATTAAAAATCAAACAAACCCAATTCATAATGGTGTTTATTATGTTTCTACATTAGGTGACTCAACAACTAACTGGGTACTTTCAAGATCAGGCATCGCAGCAACAACAGCTGGTGAAAATATATCTGTCCAAAATGGAACCAAAAATTCTGAAAGTATTTGGTATGTTGATAAAAATGCTGGTTCAATTACATTTGGAACATCTGAGCTAGATTTCTATATAACAAAGTACAAATTGTTCTCTTCATCTGGATTAGGAGGAACAATTAATTCAGTCATTTTAAGAAATTATTTATCTTCAAATGATTATATTATTGGACACACTAAAGGTATAGGGTTAGCTACAGATACTACTGGACCAGGTGTTAATCCTAGTTCAAGAAATTTGTATTGGGATGCTACTTTACAAGGTGAAGTCAATACAGTTTATTCAGTATCAGCAAGCAATTCAGGTTTAGGATTTATATATGCAGGAACCAATAGAGGAGTATATAGATCAACTGATTTTGTTTGGAATACAACATACGTAAGTCCTGAAACAAATCATCCATGGGTAAGATCATATGATGCATTTAGAGAGAATGAAGATGTATCTCTTTTCAATGCACAAGACTCAATCCAAGAGTTTAATTTTAACAAATACTATCAATATCAACTGATAAAACTTAATGCATCAGCTCAATATGGCAAAAGTTTTACTTATGAAAGAGACTATAGGGTCTTTTATGTCAAGCCTTGGACTGCTACAAATGCTAAAGTTATTGTTTATATAGGTAAAAAACCAAGCACTGTTCCTTATTTATTGTTTCCTGAACTTGGTAAAATTGAGTTCACGTCCAGTTTAAAAGCGTCTCAAATTAATGATGTATTTATCACAATTATAAGAGAGGGAGCATTTTTATTCAACACTGGTGAAACATATCATGAAGAAGTTGTAAGAGATTTAGTGTCTGACACTACTCCAATCACAACATTGAGCAGGGCAAATCTTCCAACTGAATCAGTTTTCTATACCAAGCAACCAATATCTGAAACTTCTCTAACAATTTTAGAATTTAAGATACCAAAATCTAATCCGCTTGTTTCTGAACAAGTAATTGTTAATATAGTTTATGATGACAAAACAAAAACGTATACAAATAACATTGTTCCAAGATCAAGCAATGTAACTTTTCCTGTCAACACTGAAGTCTATGCAGTTAGAACTAAAAAATATTTAGGAATTCAAGATTATATTTCTAAAAAGCAAACTAATCAAACTTATTATTTTAACTCATTGAATGTTGCAAATACTTCTGATATTGTTAGAAATTTAGGAAATGGAGATCCTAATTATTTTGATCCATATCCGACAGTATCTATTAAATCAATTGATAAAGAAACCGGCTTAAAAAACTTAATATATACTGATGATATATCAGCTGATAACTTTGATATTACTGCATCTACAGACACTGATTTTGTCGGATTAATTCCAAGTACAGATGATAGGGCTGACTCTCCTTCAGCTATTTATTCAATATACAACCCTTCATATTTGGGCGAAAATATGTATTTGGGAACTGATAAAGGCCTCTGGAAACATTTTTCCCATTATGACTTAGTAAGTCATTTAGGAAGTGCTTCAAGAGTTTACTATATCAAAAACGTTTCAAATAGCTTATATATTGGAACAGACGTAGGTCTATATACCGGAAGTTTAGATGATGATGTCTATAGCTTGGATGGCACATTTACTCAGGCGCAATTTGATTATTCATCTGGCTCTTGGTTTGAAGGATCATATGAAGCTTATGCTAAAGAGGATGGAGTTTCTTTTGTTTGGACTCCTAAAGGTTCATCACAATTTCAATCTGACCATGTTACATTAGTTGATAAATTCAGAGCATATGGTCTTTACAAAGATAAATTTATTAAAATTACCACTGATAGTCAAGGAAACACCAAACAAACTGAAACTGATGCATTGTATGTTTGTGCTGAAAATGGATTGTTTGCTGTTACCAATGGAGCTAATGCAAATACTCAGTTAAATGCATTTTTGACAGGCAGAGATGTATTTGGTGGAAAAGTTAGCGGATATAAATTCTATAAAATATTTAGGCCTTTAGCTACACCTCCAGCTACAAAAGCACCAATACCGATGTTTATTCTCACTAACAACGGTATTTTAAAGGTCAGAAACTGGAGATGGCTTGACCCAGCTGATGCTGCCACGCCTGACTTCACGATTGAGAATCGTTTTCTTGAAGGCATATCATGTTATTGCTTTGCCTTAGATACTGATGCTTCTCCTGACGGCACTGCCCCTGGAAAATCAAAGATTTATGTAGGTACTAGTGATGGTGTTTATAGATCTCTCGATGAAGGTAATACATTTGAAAAATGTGAGAGAATAAATGGTGGAATAACTGCTGTCTATGATCTTAAAGTTTTTTCTAGCGATGGAACTGGTGACAGAGTTGTTTTAGCGGGTACCGAATTTGGATTATGGTATAGCATTGATAGTGGTGATACTTGGAATGACCCAGGTTATGAAGAGGTTTATTTAGGTGCTGTAATTGATTGGAAAGGAAGACCCACTAATGCAATTGATTTTGGAGAGGGTATTTCTGCTACTGGTGACTTAGGGCAAACCTTTACAGTAGGCACAGGTCAAACTTTAATAACAAAAGCTTCTGCTTATTTGAATACAAAAACATATCTTTCTTCTGATGCAAGATATGCAACTTCTTTTGCTAATAACACAATAAGAGGTTATTTATACTCAACAAACTCAAGCAACATACCTTTGAGTATTGTTGAGACAAGCCCAACAATTTATAATCCAGAAGACATAACTCCAGGATCATTTGTAAACTTTGATTTTAACTACTCAACGTCTGTAGGCTCAACACTAGCATTTGTTGTTGCAGAAACAGTTACATCTGGTGGTATACAATTAATGCAATGGGTTAAATCAAGTAGATTTAATCCCTACGCTAATGGTCTAGCTTGGTCTAATCCAAGTTCTTGGAGTGTTGTTCAAGGTGTTGAACATATTGATTTTTTCTTCAAACTATTTTATGCAAATCCATTAACCCCTACTGATACAATCGTTCCTATTGGTTCATATAGTGCAGCAGGTACAACCACAAAAAATTGGAATTTAGGTGAAAGTTTTGGTGTTATTGCCAAAGACAATGGCGCTTTAACAACAGATATTAAATTTGCCAGTGCTTTAGTATTTGACGATAGTTCTTCTGTTCAAGCATCGTTAGGAAATACTCAATACGAAATCACTGTCAAAGATTACTTCACTACTCTTTCTGATAGGACTAAAAAATATGTTTCAGGATTAGGATCAACATTAGATACATTCTATTTTGATTTCTGGCAGTTTGGAACATCAATTCAACAAAAAACTGGCACAGGCTATTCAAGTTCTTTATCAACTCTGAGTAGAAACATTTTAGCACTCAAGCAAAAAGGCAATAAGAGCGAACTGTTAGAAACTGTTGGTATTTCAGTTGTTGGTTTATCTCCACAGTCAATCTCAGAAGCAATCTTAAAACCTAACGATGAAACTAATAATATTTCAAGAGTAAATAGAATTGTTTCTTATCTTTCTGAAATAAATGCTTTAAATTTAAATGACTTAAGAGATTGGTACGAAGCATCAAGTAAAAAACAAGTCACACTCAATAAATGGTCTGGCAGTGCAACGACATCTTTGACAATTTATTTAGCAAAGTCAAGCACAGGCGGGACATATACATGGAGTTCTACTGATTACCCTTATGTTGAAGTTAATGTAAGTGGAACAGCCAGGACAAATAATTACACAGTTTCACCAACACTAGGAAGAGTTGTTTTTGGTGCTGGGTATGGAATGACATCTGGGGATAGCTTAAAAGTATATCTCAGGCAGGATTGGGATGGTAAAGAATCTGGAATCAAATCATCAGATACAGCAAGAACTGAGCTTATAAGGCAGTGGTCAGAATCTTATAAGCCTTTATCATATGTTTTTGCAGATGGTGATAATATTTCCACTGAGTTAGCTGAAGATATAGTAACCTCAGCAAATTCAGCTTGGAATGACAAAGGTGTAAAACTTAATACTTTCGGATTTGGCAGAGCACATGATCCTAGAGAGCTTCAAACAATATCTGTAAATACTTCTGGAAAACACTTTGATATTCTTAATGGAAATGACAATGGTGATTTAGAAAGTTCATTGAATTCATTTTTACATGGACAAACTAACGATATTTTTGATGCATCATGGAACAGATCAATTGAATATGATGATCTTACATATATAAAAACTATACATAGTACTTTTTCTGCAGCTTCCGGTTCTACTGTGTCTGTAAAGTTCAGATGGTCGAAGGATAGACAAAATTACTCTTCTTGGATTAATTTGACGAGCGGGGTTGGATATACATTTAAAAAAGAAGTCACAAATCTAGAATATTCAATCAATATGCTAGAAGGATGGTCTGGTACAGCAGTAATAAGACCGCAAGTTTCTAATCTTTATCATGTTGTTACTACTCCAGCTGTTAGAACTCTCGTTACAGAACCTTATGATGTTAAAGGCTCCATATTCGAATACAATCTTACAACAAAAACTTCTATTCCTGAAAACTCTAGAATTCAGTGGGGAATATGTAGAGGCGACAGTCATGATTGGCAAGATTTTGAGCTTATAAATGTAAATAGAAATGCATCTTTAAGTAACAGACAAGTCACTTTTCAATATACAGATGAAGTTGTGTATTCTACTACAAATGGCTTAACCTTAAGAGACATTACAGGTGTAAATGATTTAAATGAACCTTTAACACCACAAGTATTGCAAACATTCTTCAATGGACTAGTGTTTAAAAATTGGAGAAGTGATGCTATTGTTACAGTTTATGAGACTGATGGTAAAACTGAAGTTGATCCACAAAGATATAAATTAGATTTTATCAACGGCACAATTTCATTTGAGATACCAGTTCTTATAACAACACCTGTCAAAATTACATATCCAGAAGTTCAAGCTAATTATTTTGGTGAACCTACATTTACCATTGACAACAGAACATATTTTGCAGTTAATGGAAGATGGCCTTTTGATTCAGAAATTGTTGTTTTAATCAATGGATCAATAACTCGTGGGGATTATTTTGTTAATCGTGAAGATGGTGCTGTAACTTTTTACACTGAGTTAGAAAGAACTGATGTGGTTACAATTTTTGTTCTGCCATCAAATAAATTCAGAATAGGTGTTCAAATAACTGAATTTGATCAATCCACACCTAGTGTTTATGGATATGCATTACAATATTCAACAGTTAAAAATGCTGATGTATTTTCATCATTTTTAAATACTACAGCACCATATTTGCTAAGTGTTCCTGAAATAAAGTCAGTGTCTTCTGTTGGATCTTCAATATCAATCAATGAAAGAATGATTTTAAATTACGATTTTTATTCCCCAAATGGCAATCGTGAGCAAAAAACACAAACAAAATGGTTTAGATATAGAGAAATTTCAGGAATTGGCACTACAACTGAAGTTCACACATCTAATTCATTGCCAAACTATAGAAACAGAACTGTAGAAAGGCTTGTTGATTTAGCAGGCGCTGGCGGCACTTTCATTGCTGGAGATGTGATATTTGCGGTTGTTACTCCTTCTGATGGATTCAAAACAGGAGTTGGAGTTACATCAACAAGAGTTATATTGAATGATAATGGCTTACCTTATGTTACTAACTTGGCTTTAACATCTGGTGATGCTGCTAACGCTATAGTGTTTGATTCAACTACATCAACTTACTCTATGTCTGCTGGAAACTCGATAATAGCTTCATACGATTACTATAATGGTGAGTCTGCTTCTCCAACTACAGTCAATAATAGATCATCTATACAGTGGTTTGATAGAGACAAGCCGATAGCTTTATCAAGTCCTACAACTACGCTTTCTTCTGATTATGTTAAGACTGGAAGTATAATTTCTGCAGTCATAACACCATCTGATGGAGTTAGCTTTGGAATAAAAGTTCGCTCAGTAGATGTTCAGATAAAATGATAGGTTATGACATATATGAATCCAGAATATAGTAAATAGTATCAACTGGAGAAAAAAATATGTCAGAACAAATACAATTTATTCCTGAAGAAGACTTAGTATACAAAGTTGCTCCAATGGGATTTTCGATTGGGGACAATGTTGGCTGGGGAATGTTGATGTGTAATATTGAAAAATATTGGCAACTTTCCAAAGGCGCAGGTGTTTTAGTTGGAGTTTTAGATACTGGTGTAGTTGATCATGTTGATTTACCACAAGGTATCGCTTGGAAAACAGGCTTAAACTGCACTCCAGAAGACAACTTTTTAGATCATGGAAGCGGACACGGAATTCACGTTGCTGGAATTATTGCAGCAAGAGAAGATGGAAAGGGTATTGTTGGTGTCGCTCCTGAATGTTCAATTTTACCTATAAAAGTTCTCAACAGAGATGGTTCTGGTTCATATGAAAGTATTGCAAAGGGAATCAGAGCTGCTATAGCTGCAAATTGTGATATTTTAAACCTTTCTTTAGGTAGTCCATCAGAACCACCACAAGAAATCCATGATGCAATAATTGAAGCCACAAATAAAGGAATGATTATTATTGCTGCTGCTGGTAATGATGGTGGAGATGTATGTTACCCAGCAAAATATAATGAAGTTATAGCAGTAGCTGCTATGGATAAAAATGGAAGAGTTGCAAATTTTTCCTCTAGAGGTCAAAGAATTGCTGTTGCTGCACCTGGGGTAGAAATATATTCTACTCATTTCAATAATGGATATGCTGTAATGTCAGGTACAAGTCAGGCTTGTCCATTTATCGCTGGTATATGTGCTTTATTATTGTCTCATTCTAGATGTAATGCTGGAGTGCCCTTAATAAGAGGTTATGTAGACATGATCAAGGCGCTTAATGATTTGCTTGCAGAAAATCCAATGAAAACTGCAGATGGATACGAATATAAGGTACCAAACTTTTTAAATGTCGATCCATCAAAGTTTAAAAATGTTGTTGTTCAAGTACCAATGACACCTGATGAGCAAGCAAAATTGGAAAAGTTAATTTAAAAAGAGCTAAGGCCAAAAAACAAAAAACAAACCTCAACTCTCTCTTATTCGATTAGGAGGAGTCAATGAGAAATAAAAATTTATTAAAACTATTAATAGGTTTGGCTTTAATTATATGTTTGTACTTTAACCCTTACAAAATTATAATGGTTTTGGGTGAATCGATGTATCCAACATTGAAATCACATCAGTTAGTTTTGGCCAAAAAAGTTGACAAGATAGAGCGTGGAGATATCGTAGTAGCTTACAATGACACAAGAGAAACAATAATAAAAAGAGTAATTTATCTTCCAGGAGATTCATATACTCAAGTTATAGAACCAAGTTTTACTGAGCCTAAAATACTCGAAGATTTGACACAGTCTGACTTGATGGTTTTTCTTTTGGACGATAGATGTTTCGCATTTGATTGTAAAATACCTAAAGATAATTATTTTTTGATGGGCGATAATAGACGAAATTCTGATGATTCTAGAAGATTTGGAACTTTGCATAAAAAAGATATAATTTACAAGGTCGTATATAGATGAGTTTGTTTAAATTTAACACAATTGAGTTAGAATGGAGACTCAAATTAGGGCAGAAGATTGAAGATCCTGTTAAAAAACTAATACAAAAGGCTATTCAATCTTCTTGCACCATTTTTGTTGATTCAGCTGATTCCAATTGGACTGGAAGTGGATTTCATTTAGG
>JACCEB010100473.1_pt1 | contig 14747 bp, 27 predicted proteins | sample 7454761 | NCBI WGS metagenome assembly JACCEB01 (sample SAMN15323454, study PRJNA562643) | freshwater metagenome | isolation source: river surface water | place: USA:Blue River Watershed | collected 2017-08-18 | reverse complement strand
TGTATCTGAATCTTTTGATTCATTAAGATTATTCATAATGATAATTTCAACATCAAGAGGACTAAAAGTATTTGATAGAATTCCAATATCTTCTAAATTTGCTCTAACCTGCTTAGCTGCTTTTTCAGCATCTTTGCCAATTAAAGTTTTACTCTTCTTTAAAGCATCTTCAATTTCACGAAGAGCCTCTTTTGGAATATAATCAACATGTAATTGAGCATTTGAATCTAATGCCGTTAAAATATTTTTAGCGATTTTAGAAATGTTAGCACCTTCACTAACAAAGTTTTCGTATAATTTGATATGTTTCATCATTATAGTTTTTTATCATGTCCGCCATCTCTAACTTCTTTGGCAAGATCTTTATCAGCTTTACCCCAAGTTCCATCACCCTTTGTTAAGAATGAATTTACTCGAGCATAACCCCATTGTTGTTGATTTGCTCCTGGTCTGTGGCCTGTTTTCCAAGCTGCTAAACCACGTCTCATAACTGCTCTAATAATACCAATTGGAACTCCAGTCTCTTCAGCTTTATTCTTTAGAGCGGTTTCAATAGCATCATCATCAAATGGACTTTTATCAGTTGATTGTTCTTCAGCAATTAAAGATTCATTTTTATCTCCAAACATATCATGATATTTCTTGGTATGTTTAGATGTTTTTACTTTTCCTTTTTCTCTAGCCTCTTTGTCACCTGGTAAATCTTTATAAGCATCTGGATCGTCATCATCCATTTCAGCTTGTTTCTTCATCTGTTCCTTTTTCTCCTTTTCAGTCTTATCATCTAAGCCTGTCATATAAGGATCTGGTCCAGGTTTTTTATTACCTTCAGAGATGTACTCTTCATATAGTTTAATAAACTTCATCTTAGTATTAATTTTTTGGCCACATCATAATTGTTCCTGGGTCATTCCAAGAAAAATACCAACCTTTTTTACCAACAGCGTCAACTACATTTTTAAGTACACCACCTTGGTATTTTGAACTATTATTATAGTAATAGAAGATTCTACCATTACTTAATGATTCTTCATTATCTCCAGCAATCCAAATACCTCCAATTTCTCCATCAAATTCTTCAGAAGTTCTAACTGTTTTGATTTTATATTTGGTTTGCATAAAATCCATCATCTCTTCTCTTGAAAAATCTTTAGCTTCATTAACTTGAATGGACTCTAAAGCTCTTTCATTTTTAAAAGGTAAAATATCGCCTACTTTTGGTAGATCACCAAACTGTTTTTTCCAATCATCTTCTAACATCATACCAAACATTCCTTGGAATCTTTCTGGAGCTTCAGTACTATTAGGATCCTTTTTTGCAGAAAGAAATTTATTAACATCAACCACATAAAGTTCTTTAGCTTTTTGGTCAACTTTATAAACAACTAATATTTTACTAAAATCTTTTGCACTGAAAATTGCTTCATTAACATTTGATTCATTCCAAACAACTTGACCAGTTCCATCTTCGATATGAATTTTAGCCTTTGGATATTCTTTACGCATTGCTTCAAAATGAGCAGGTAACATATCAGCTACTCTAATATCAATCTTTTGACCAACTACTTTTTTGTTTTCAATAGCAACTAAAGACCAAGGACCAGTTTCGCTAGCTCTAACACCTTTCATCATTTTTGACCATGATGTTGTTGCTTCATTGATAGATTCTAATTCTTTTTCTAAAAAGTCAGGTTTCATTTCAATTTCAATTGAAGTGTTAGACTTTTTAGTATTTTCATCATGCGGTTTGGCAAGAAAAGATCTTGGATTTGAAGTAGGACCCATAATTTTAGTAACTCTCCATACTTCACCATCTTTAAAGTTTAAAATTGTACCAACTTTAATATCTTTAATTTTAATAGATTCAGTTACAGATTCAAAAACAATCATATTTCCGCCTCTTGAAGAAGCAGCAGAAGTTAAACCATCTTTAGTTTCAATTCGGCTTGTAACAGTACCGCCAAGTTCGGCAGCAACTTCTTTTCCTAATTCTGGATTTTCAAAAAATACAATGTTACCATCTAAATCGGTTAGGATTGTTCCATCTTTACCTTCAATTGTATTTTTTGCTTTAATTATCTTTTTAATATCGCCAGTAATTTTTCTAGATGAGATGTTATTCATTGGAACGCCTTCACGAGTTTTCCAAATATTAAAAGCGCCTTCATTTACAGATTCAAAAACGCCAACATTAATACTTCCTTTTTCAAAGCTTGTTAATTCAGCTCCAATTTCTTTAGCAATTGCTTCCCAAGTTTCTTTAGAACTCATGTAACTTGACATTCTAACTTCATAACCTTTGCCTTTTTTAGAAACTTTCTTAATAACAACAGGATTTAATCCCATATTGCCAACAACAAGTTCTAAATCATATTTAAAATCGGCTAGAGTTCCATCATATGCTTCAGATGTCTGTTCTAGAAATTGTTCGTATAATCTAACTGGTTTCATTAATTCGAATTTTATTTTATAGTCTATATATTACTTTGATAATAAGTAATCTACGACTTTGTTCCAATCTGCAAATTGAGGTTGTCCGAATTGAACCCATTCACCTTTAAATTCTGCAGCGCCATTATTTGGTCTGTCATCAATAAGATAATCACCAATACAAAGGTCTTTACGGTGAGAAAGAATTAATCGTTTGTGAGCATACTTTCCTAAGTGTTGTTGTACCCAACGACGCTTTGCACTGAAAGCATTAGGGTTACTCCATGGAGCAGTACTTAAGAAATAAATGTCAAACTTATCCCAAAGTGTCTTGATGGCTTCAATTGCGCCAGGCATAGGATCTGGATCATCAAATAAATGTTTGTCAATTGAGGTTAATTTACCTAGTTTTGAAATGGCATCTGCACCATGTCGTTTAATGGCATGGTTTTCTAAGTCGACCATTACTCCATCTAAATCAATGTATAAAATCTTTTTCATATTATCGTTCTAAAATTACAAATTCACCAAATGCATTATCAAATACTTCTAGTAGATGTTCATAGTCACCGGACATCATTTCATTGATAAGTGCAGCACCTTTATCTTTCCAACCTAATTGAGTTGCAAAACGCTTAGCATAAGCCATAAGAGCAAATGCATTACCATCAGGACCTGTTAAGTCGATGATGATTTCTTTGTTTTCTTGTTTTTGTCGAATCATGTTCTAATTAATTATATGTAAATATAATCATTTTCCATGAAACGAAAAAACTTTTTTCACTTTTTTTGAAAAAAATTTAAGAAATTTTGTTCTTGCTAGGGTCAGACATCTCTTTAATCCATTTCTTACCAATTGGATTATCAACCGGCTTATGTGCAGATTTAACAATAATACGTTCCATTTCAGAAACTGTACTACTATCAGAACCAGAATTGTCGACAATAAACATTTTAGATTTAAAGAAGTTTTGGAATTTACCAATATTTTGTTGAACTTCTTTCCACATTTGTTCAACCATTTCTGGAGATAACGTTCTTTCACGTTGTAGATTTCTCTCCTGTGCCACATCTAATGAAGTATTTACGAAAATCATATGAACATCATAACCAAAATCTTTAAGCATCGTGGCCCAACCTGTGATTTTAGCATAGTCCTTTCCAGTTCCATCAATAATCATACCAAGACGACCATTAATATAAGCATCCATACGATGTTTGGTAACGCTTTTTGCCTTATCTCTAAGTTTCATTACCTCATCCCAAGTTGCCTGATCTTGGCGATAATCAGCAAGTTTAGATGCTTCATATCCCATACGATTTAATTCATATTCAAATGCCATATCAGAATTAATCAATTTTAATCCAGTTGTCATTGATACTGTTGAAACTGAATCTTGATTAAAGCCAAATACTTGATTAACTACATAAGATTTACCTGAACCTGGTCCACCAGCCATAAAGTATACTTTTAAAATACCTGGATCATGAACACCTTCAGCAATAAATTGCTCGTATAGTTTAATATGCTTCAAAATACTATTATTGTTTTTCGTTAGCACGACACCATTCAACAGCATCTTTAACTGTTTTTAAATCTTGGTCGTTTCCGCTTAAATCATAGATTCCAAGAATAGTTTTACCATCATCATTTAAGTAGAATGAAAATTCTTCCATTTCACCTTCATGGCGAGGCGCTTGTGATTCTAATCCAGATGCAAAGTGAACGATATGTGGAAATTCTTCCGATTTATCATATCCCCAAATAACTTTTTCTACATTTCTGGCTTTAGCTAATTCTTTAAATAATTTTACTAAAATTTCTGGTTTTGCCTCTTCGTTTACGAATTGCTCGTATAGTTTAATATGCTTCATTATTTCTATCTTATTTTAATATCTTGGAAGTCCTAATTCATCTGTCATAGAGTTCCAATTAAATTCAGCTATAACTTCTTCTGCGGACATGTTGTTTATTTCTCCCCATTCTGAAATATAATCAAACATTTGTTTAGGTGAATAGTCTTTAGCATTGAAATACCTACGATCTGCTAATGAATAATCATATATGATTTCTTCAGATACTTCTTTAGCAAATTCTTTTAATTTTTTAATGTCAGAAGATGAGTAATATCCTTCATTGACAAAATTTTCAAATAATTTAACGTGTTTCATCGTTTATTTCGTATGTTTATTATACTATTTATTCAAATTCTGTTGTGTCAATATCACCGCGCTTAATTGCATCAAGCTGGGTTTTAATTTCATGCACTCTCCATTCGTAATCAAATACTTCATCAGCGTTACAACGACCAACTTTATGGGCTTTTTTAATTGCAGACAACTCCTTCTTGGCACGTTGTAGTTCTCGTTCTAAGGCCTCTTGAATTGCATGATTTTTATCAATTAGACTAGGTTGAGGTTTTTTTGTTTCGTCTTTAGTAATTTGAATTCCGAAGTCGCTAAAGATGTATTGGGCCATTTCAAAACGTGTCATAGTGGTAATGTTTATTTTTCCATCAACACTTTATTTATTCAAATCTAGGCCTTCAAAATACTCTTTTGACAAAATATTATCTCTACTAACTACGTCAACCATCGATCCGGCATGGTGGGGTTGCCCTTCATCGACTACTAGGACTTTTTTGCCCGCACTAATTCCAAGCCACATTTGGTCTCCAACACCAGTGATGATATAGTCGGCCCAATGCAGAGCATTCCAAATTGGTCCCCAATTGTCATCGATACGGATTGCACCCTCTAAGGTCATTCCAACACTCAGGATGTCTCGATCCATGCCTTTATGTATATCAACAATCTTCTGCCATTCATCAAGGCTAAGTGTACTGCCTTCACTTGAGACAATTACGTATCTCTTTTGTGTTGGTCTAGACACTGCTCTAAGAGTAACTAGTTGTAATCTCTGCTCTACCTCAACGCCTAGCATAGTGCCAATTTCTGCCTGCCAGTCGCCTTCGGTTAGATTGAGTTCTTGGGTCATATCAACTTCAGGCATCCAAGTGCTCCATTCTGCTGGCCACAAAGGGTGAATTTTTGCCTTACGTGTATACCAACCCCAGTTAATTAGATCGGTCCATTTAGATCGGAGCCAAACCCTGCCAACCTCCTTCTGAATGCTCCATTGTGCGATTGCTTCAACGGCTGCTAGGGTTGCGCCTAGTGTTTCGTTCTTTAATTCTAATAGAACATGTGCACCTTTTAGGTATGGCGAATGGCTCTCTTCACGGTCCTCCCATCGTGCAGTGACAATTGAGTCCTCTCTCAGTGGTAAGGCAATTCTGGTTTGCCTCTCATCCGAAAGTAGAATTTGGCCCTCTTCAGAACCAGACTTCCAGATGATCTGACACTCTCGATCCGAGAGGTTAGTAACAATTGGACCATTCTGCCACTCAATGCTCAATTGATGTGGGGGCTGCTCTACTGCGTATCTACCAGTTCCTTTTGCTGATACCAATTCTTGATAGGTTAGGCTCATCTGTTGACGGAATCTAAGGTTATCTTCACCATTTACGGGTTTAGGCTTAGAACAACCACAGGTTAATCGGTCATGTAGGTTAAATAGATCTGCATCCAGGTTTCCGGTCATTGGAGTAAAAATGCCTTCATATTGGTCTCGGTATGACCGAAGAGGAAATGCCATCATGCGAACTCCATAGGCCATGGCTTGACGGGCTTGGAAAGGGTCAATGTCTTGGATGGTGGTGTGCAGCATTATGTCGGCAACTCGAAGCCACTTCCAGACATCTACTTGCTCTCCCCAGTGTGTTGTGTTTGACGGCAGCATGGGGGCTTCGGCAAGGGGGTCCATGGGTCCTACAAGATGGAATTGATATTTGTCACCATGGGCGTCCAAGAAGGCTTGGGCCATTTTAAGGAAATAGGCCTGGTTGTTGGCCTCGGTGAAGGGGCCGATATTTACGATATGTTTTTTCTCACCTGAAATTTTAAAATCTCCTAAAATCTCCTGAGTGCTCATAGAAGTCGAATCATCTTCAATGTCTATAGGAAATTGGATTAGAAATAGGGGAGCATTCATCAGAGCAAATTGATTCTCTGCTTGGTCTAATGAATGAAGATAGAAAGCGTCTGGCTCCCACTGTTTTCTGCAAATTGCGTCAGCCGTCGAAGTGTGCGAAGATTCTACTATTCTCCAATGTTTTTGAGGGTCATAAATCCATTCATACAAATTTGATGGCATAACAGGAACTAGATTCTCTGGCATTTCTTCAAAATGAATAATGTCTGGTTGAATATCCAATAGGTGTCCAGCCAATTCATTCGGGACATAGAGAGTCAGGAAATGGTTATTATCAACTAATTCCATTACTTTATCCCTGTGTAAAGACGGTGTTTTGGCCCACTCAATAACAAACACTTCATGAGAATCTTTTTTCATTTCAACAATTCTACGCATTAACATAGTTGTTGCTGGTCCTGCTTCCAATCTAGGAATGATATAGGCAATTTTAAGACTATTCATAGCTTTCTAATATTTTCTTAATATCTTGTTTGGTTTCTTCAACAACACGATAGACTGATTTAAGCCTAGTCGTCTTGAATTTAAATTTATAAATGTAACTATTATATTGGCCTTTTACTGAAAGTTCACAAAACACGGTATAATTTGGTCTTTTTCTAAGAAAGAAATCAGCTAAATTAGTTTGTGACATTTGAAATTTGGCATTTCCAACTAGAGCATAATCAACTGTAACATATGCTGACAAGTCTAAATATTGATTGTCATATTCCATGAAATCATATCGACGTTTAACACCATTTGTTACCATCAACATTTCATAAGCAACAAAAGCACTTCCATCTTGGACGTGCTTAAGTGTGTTACTTTCTAATTCTTTTGAAATATATGGAGTTGGAATATTAACAGGTTTTTCTAATAAACTCATTAATCTCTAATTTTAAAACCATTTGAATCGTACCTTGGTAACTTATTTGCTGTTGTACTTGTTCTGGTTGTATTAACTAATCCTTTTTCGTAATCTTTGATAATATCAACATCCGATTTGATAATATCTTCTTCAAGGCTTTCAAAATCTGAATCAGTTGGAGACTCTTTAAAATTATTAATCTCTTCCTGCAAATTATCATATGCCTCAACAACATCTCGCATGCCTTCTACATTCTCTTCAAGTGAAGCCGTTACAGGATTTGGTTTAATATAATCTACCAATGATTTAATAAATCCTAATGCAACAAGTGGCAGAATTGCACCTGAAACAAAGGCAAGAATTCTTTTTTGGTACAATGGATCTTCTTCAATTAAATTAAACAATTGAGACCATGTTTCGTAATTCTCAATATTTTTAAATGCATAGTACATATTACCTTGCATTTGCATTAATGTAATTGTAATGAATAGAGCCCAAACAAGAGTTTTATTCATTTTATCAAGTACAATTAGTGATGCTAAAGATGCTGCAGCACCAAGTTCAAATGCTATTGCTAGTGTTACTGCTAACCAATATGGATTTGACAATTCAAAAAAGTCAATAACGTGAATGGTTGAAATAACACTAACCATAAGATACAATGATACAAATGTACCAATTATAAATTTACTCGTTAGGTTCTTCATTTTGATCTTTTTTATCTTCGGTTTTATACGGGAACCATTGATTAACTACTTCGGCTCTATCTTCACAGCCGCAGTCCTCATATCCCGCTAATTTTGCAATTGAATTAGCAAGTTTAGCGACACCAATCTTTTTATTAAAATTTAATAAAGTGTCGCCAAATCCGCGCTCTTCTTTTTGTATTGCCATTATTTAGATGACTCTAATTTTTGTATTTCTTTGTCAATTTCAGTTTGACGAGTTACATCAAGCATTTTACGGTCAGTTGATTGAATCATACGCTTTTCAGCTTTCAAACCTTCAATCTTAACATCTTTTGCGGTTGGCAAAGAATCTATAACAGCCTTCTGAGCTTGAAATTCTTTCTTAACTTTGGTAACCTCTGAGTCAACGCTGCAAGATTTAAAATAGGTTAAAAGTAAAAGCACAATAATAACTTTAATACCATGCTTGCTTAAAAATTGTTCTACTTTGTTCATAATTTTAAGTTTTATATTATATTCTATATATTTTCCATAGATTGTTTAAACTCGGCTAGTCTTTTCTGAAACTCGGCAAAATAGAATTTAATATCGGTTTCAGTCAGGGTAAATATTTGAGGACATTCGTCAATTTCATTTGCAATCCAAATTTCTGCTCCCTGTGGTCGAATTCCAGTTCTTTCCCAAAATGCAACAAAATAGGCCGAAGCTTGTACATAATAATCTTGGATCCAATCATCCTTTTTAGGTTTTCGGCTATTCTTATAGTCAATAATCAGTACTCTCTGATTTATTAATCTTGAAACATTATCAACCGTTCCAGCATATCCACCGCCTTTAATAGACCATAAGAATTTTTCAGCGGCTAAAACCTCTTCAATTTTATCAAAGAATTGGTCGTGATTGTTCCAAAACTTCATAAAGAATTTCCAACCTTCTTCAATAAATTCTACATCAAATTTCTTTATTTCACGATCCTTATATAAAAGTTTACGTAGTTCACCGAGTCTTTCCTCTTTAGAACCTTTTATTCCTTTATATAATTCTATAAGCCTATGCATGACAGTACCTCGATTTGCTGAAAGTGTTGAGATTCTATTTGCCTCCTCTTCTCCAACACGCTCTTTCCAAGCATCAAGACCCGATTTATCGCTAGTTCCGCCAAGAATTGTGGTTACAGACGGAAAGAGGCCAAGAATTTCTTTGCCTCTTTTTACTTGATAGAATCTTCTACCTTTAACCTCAACTCTTTTAATTGTTTCGCTCATATTATGCTATTTTGTCCCATGGCACATATTTAAAAATTGCCCATCCTGCAACAGAATAGAGACTAGTCATAAATGTTGCACTTAAAATAGATCCAATATTGGCATAATCGGTTTCTGGATAGAGGATAACTAAATACGAACTAGTTCCTTCAACTTTACGAATGTCTGGATATAAAACTTCTGATAATCCATATTTCATTAAAATATTACTAATTGGATTAAGAGCTTGAATTACTAAAGATTGTTGTAGTAATTCTGGTTGTTTTAATTCTTCGTCATCTAAATTAATAACAGCATAAACTCGACCGATCCAATCGATACGAAGACCTTGCTCATACAATTCAGGCTCGATACTTTTAACAGCACGATACGCTTTTATTAATAAAATAAGTTCTTTTACAAAATACCACCAGTACTTTGCTAAATTAATTGGATTCCACATATTCTAATTTGGTTTTCAAATTTTGCAAACTTTGAACACCGTTTAATCTATCGACAGCTTCACCATCTTTAAATATAATGATGGTTGGTATGTTTCTAATGTTATACTTAGAAGCCATATCAAACGCCTCATCGATATCAACACGATGTACTTTTACTTTACTTATACACTCTTCTTCAAATTTGTTTAAAGATGGTTCTAAAGCCTTACAAGGCTGGCACCAGTTAGCTCCAAATTTTACAAAATGAATTCCTTTGTCTTCAAATTCCTGCGTCATTTTATTTCTAATTTTATTTGTTTTTCTGTGTTAAACCATCCGTTTTCCTCATTATTCTCATCAATATTACCAGATTCTAGAGAACCTACATATTTTTGATTTGATGAATCGTAATAAACTTGATTTGGTCCTTCGACCAATAGATGGACTGGATGCTCGTAATAAGAGTCATCGCTAATAATTTCTTTAAGATTATTTGATAGGTATTCTAAAAATGCCTTCTCGGTCTTTCCTTTAAATTCAGGAAAATCAGCAGAATCTAACTCAACTGGTAGAGTAGTTGCTTTAATAACACGTTCTTGTGTTCGTCTTACGGTTAACTTCATAAACTATCTATTTTTTGCAAAAAACCATAGTAAAAGATATGGTATGCCCATGCCTGGGATAAAAAAGAATGCAATACGCCAAAAGATTGGATCGATTCCAGTATATTCACCTAACCCCTGACAAACTCCTCCAATATAACCGTCCGATGAATTCCTATAAAATCTGCGCATATTTAAATATGATTAAAATTAATGTTACTACTATAATGCCAATAATTGAAATAGCTCCTGCCTTTTCAAAGTATTCTACTTGGTCTTTTCTACGACCTTGGTAGTATTTAGCATACTGAAATCTTTCAATATCACTAAGTGCCTTTTCTTTACACTTTGGATTTTCACAAAGATAGATTTCACCAAGATCTGGTTCGATGCCTATTTTCTTAACAGCATCCTTGTTACAATTAAAACATTCCATACTAGTAAGTTATAAAGTCCTTATATTCCTCTCCATACTTTTCAAGATAAGCCTTTTTAAAACCTCTTTCATATAAAAAGGCTTTAGCTTGATAGTTTGGTAATGGGTTTTTAACCAACTCAGCAGTTACATAGTTTTGGACTTCTTGATGAATCCCAAAATTGTATGCTTCAAATAGAATTGCTTCTATATGTTTGCCATCATTAATGGGCATCGCGTAACTTTTGTTTTTGTTTAACTACGTGCTCTTGTAGTTTTTTAGTCCATTCGTGGAACTTTTCAATAGCATTGTTGCTATTTACTTGAACACATTTAAAAGTTTCGCCATCCTTTCTGATAAGAATCAAATCGTCAGAAAGTTCAATTTGGTAGCCGAGTTCTAGATTGTTAACCATACTTTTTTTATTTTAAATTTTGATTTTGTTTACATTACAAATATAATCATTTTTCTTCAAACGGTAAAACTTTTAGTGAAAATTTTTCAAAAAATTTATAGGTTCTTGACGGCCAATATTATAAGATGGAATATTAACCTCATTTCTTTCTGGATGCCATTGAACGCCCATAATTAGTCTATCAGGAGTGATAAAACCTTCAACCGTATAATCTAATGAATAATGTGTTGGTATTAATTTACGTCCGATAATCGCACAATGCTGATGATGCCTTGAATTTACAACAAATGTATCTCCAGTTTTAACATTTTTAACCCAATGAAATTGCGATAGCCTTTCATTATGGCATTCATCATCTAAAAATTGGTCAGCTAAATGATCTTCTAAAACATAATCATTAAGATTTTCTACAGAACCACCAAAATAAACATTAATTAGTTGCATGCCTCGACAAACTCCTAAAACTTTATGTCCACCTTCAACTGCTTGTTTTAACCATTCAAATTCTAATTTGTCTCTTGTTTTATTAACTCCAATATCGGAGCCTCCACATAAAAGTAAGGTTCCATCAACCTTATCTCCGGCTGATAGAACCTTATAATCGATCGCGTTTGCAACCAACCATTCAATATAATTTTGAAGTTCAGCTATGCCTTTAGGTGGTGCAATATTTACTTTCATTTTAATTCTTTTTCCAAGTTAATTTACCATCAACATAGATTTCCATAATCTTCTGGACATCACCAGAATTTAAGAGTGTGTTGATATATTTGCTAGGATATTTAATCTTGTCATAATCAACAACGTGTGAATCGAATACAACTCTAACTATCGAACCTCCAGGTTTTACTGAAAGATGATTGGTTCGCATTTCATCGGTTGGTTGATATAATCTTTTAAACTGTTCTTCCATTTTCATATACGTGTTTAATAACTGGGAAACGAAGTGAATAACCACCATTTTGATTTTGACTCTCTTCAAAATATTGAACAGTGATTGTTTTACCAAGAATTTCTCCAGGACTTGTGTAATAATGTCTACGTTGTTCTTGGCTAAATCCGCTACCAACTTGAACTCGGCAACCTTTATGTTCAATTACAACATTTCGCAACATGATTTCTTCAACCTCTTTACCATCAACAATTACTCGGTGAGGTCCCATATCAACATCAACTACAACATATTCTTCGTCAAAGAATTGTTTAACTTTCATAATGTCATTGCTACGTTTGCCCTGATATGGTGCATCTTTACGAAGCATAAGACCTTCCCATTTATTTTGGGTTGCAAATGTTAAATGCTGTTGAAATTCTTCTTCAGTGTCAACTTTAACCTGTTCTAATGGTGTAACGAAATCAAGTTCTCCAGCATAGTTTTCAAACCAAGCTTTCATATTCTCTTGACGTTCACTAAATGTACGAACTGAAGTTTGAGAACTAAATTCGCCAATAGTTAACATATCAAATACAACGAATTTAGGTCGGCGAATCGTATGATTTTTACGTTTGATTTCCTTCATAATACCTTGGAAATCCTCATTACCATTTGCATCCATGATACAAATTTCGCCATCAAGAACTAGACTTTGTGGAATTCTACTCAACTCTTGTTTAATAACTCCTAAAGTTTCAAATTCATTACCAGCACGAGAATAGAATTTAACTTCACCATTTGGCTCCATAATACAAATACAACGACAGCCATCTAGTTTTCGACTTACGAACCACTTGTCAGACCACTTTACTTTTTTCTTTGTATCATTATTGTAAGTTGCAGCAAGGGCAACCTCGAATGTCGGAATGCATCCAGGAATAACTTTATTAATCATCGATGTTGTAGATCGTGTTTTAAGGTTTCGATCTAAAATCATCCAAATTATTTCCTCGAATTCAGCATTTTCGCTAACAAACGAATTGACAGATTGAATAGCGGAGTGACCAGTGATATTACGAGTACTAAGGTCATCCAAAAGATTAAAAATGCTAGTGTAATTACTTTGCGAACTGCATAAGTCACTACGTTTTTGACAGTTTTTTGAAGTAACATAATATTGTTTAAAAGGCGAGTATGTGTACTCTAATGCCTTAACAACTTCAGGATATTGAGAAAACTCTTTAATAACGGCAAGTTTGTCAGTGTTTGAGTTTGTCTGGTTTGATTTGTTTACGAAATCCTGTAGAAGCTGTAATGTCTTTTCCATATTTATTTTATTTAGTATTTCTATTTTGTTTAATTGTTATATGTAAATATAAACAAAAAACCCGACACGGTAAAATGTCGGGTGAAATATTTTCAAAAAGTTATTAACAATTATGCTTTTAAGTACTTTTCAGGCTCTCTAATAATGTATTCTTCTGAATTACCTTCAAATCTACCGTAAACCTTATTACCTTCAATCTTTGTAATTTCTACAGGCTTTACAACTTTTACATTCTCTTTAGCTTTAGGATCCCATTCAGCACCGTGCCAGTTATATGTTTTACCAACTTTAAATTTTGACTCATTCATTTTTGATTCAAATTGACCAGTTTGCGCTAAGTCGTATAAAAATTCAGCAATCTTTTTTGCCTTTGAACCTTTGTGACCATAACTATCTACAGTTTCTCTAGCCTCTTCTGGCTGCATTTCTGATAATTCCCATGGATCGTATTCACCTAAAAGGTCTTGTAAAATTTCCTTTGCAATTTGCTCTTCTTTGGATTCATTAACAAATGATTCAAATAATTTAACACGTTTCATATTAGTCTAGTTTTTCTTTAAAAGACAAAATTTTCATATCAAGTTGTAACATTTGACTCTTTAAATTTTGCTTCTGTATTTTTAGTTGTGTAATTGCCATTTTAACTGGGTTTGGATCTTCGTCATTTCCCATTTCGCTTAGAGATCTTTGTAAATCTGCTAATTTTTCTCTGGTGTCATTGATTTTCTGTGAAAGATCTGCTCTTTCATTTTCTAAAACAGACTCAGTAAAAGTTTCAAATAGTTTAACGTATTTCATTAGATTTCGATCTTAATTTTTTCGCCATTCGGCTGACTATAAACTATATATTCTGGAGAAACTTGATACTCAACACCCTTAAGCATATCAACATACTTCTGACCTAAACCCTTCTTAATATAGGCAATGGTCATGTGTGGATGGTAGTCGGGATATGAATTAGTATGAGGTAATTTACATAATGAATCATTGCATGCATGTAAGAAATTATTGCCTTCTTCAGTGTAACCTACATCAAATTTTAAAACATCATATTGATTTTCAAAAAGTGATGCATTATGCAACTTTAATTTATCGTACTGAAATTGACTAACAATCTCTTTAATATCATCGATTGTAACTTCTTCATGTAAACCATATAAAAGTGTACAATGTGGTTCATCTTCTAAACCATATGTTCGGTCTTCCTCTTCTGTGTAAAGATCAGACTCTTCAATTTTGCTATGTAGATCCTTGATTTTATCAAAACCAAAGTACAACATTACACAGCCATATTCATAAGAATCTCCCTTCTTTTCATCAATTTGGCCAATGAATTCTTCAAATAATTTAATATGTTTCATCTCATTATAATTTTATGCGCCAAAACCTAGGTCTAAATCAAT
>JACCEB010358499.1_pt1 | contig 14750 bp, 18 predicted proteins | sample 7454761 | NCBI WGS metagenome assembly JACCEB01 (sample SAMN15323454, study PRJNA562643) | freshwater metagenome | isolation source: river surface water | place: USA:Blue River Watershed | collected 2017-08-18 | reverse complement strand
ACGACATTGGCGGCACTACCAGGTGTTTTACTCTTCATTTTCATGATGCGTCGTGGGCTCGTGGAAGAATCCTTAGGTAGCGCCGGACGGACTCGCTCGTGACGCAGCGCTTGTGCCGCCTTGCCGATCTCGAGGCAACTGGTAGCGTCAGCTTTCAGGTGGGCGAAGGTGATTGGCCTCTGCGCGGATTTGTCGCGCGTCTTCCCGATGGCAGCGGCCTTCGAGCCTGGGTCAACCGCTGCCCGCACGCTCGTCATCCGCTCGATTTATTGCCGGGCCGATTTCTGACGGCCGATGGGCAGTGGATCCAATGCTCCTCGCACGGCGCGCTTTTTGCGCCCGACTCGGGTATCTGTGTGGCAGGCCCCTGCGTCGGCAAGGGTTTGCAGCCGATACCGATCACGGTGGCGGGCGATGAAATCAGACTGGCCGAGTCATCGCCGAACGGCGACAATGCGCACCGCTCACCATGATCGAATCCTTCCTCAAATTTTTCGTCGTGTTCTTCCTCGTGGTCGAACCGATTTCGCTCGTCCCGGTGTTTGCGAGTCTGACCGAAGGCGCGAGCGCCCAGTATCGCCGCCGTATGGCGATCAAGTCCGTCATCGTGGCGGGCTTGATCATCCTCGGCTTTGCGTTGAGTGGGGCTGCTTTCCTGAGCGCCATGGGTATCAGTGTCGATTCATTCCGCATTTTCGGTGGCTTGCTCTTATTCCTCGTCGCGCTCGAGATGGTGTTTGCGCGCGAGTCGGGAACGCGAACCTCAACGGACGAGCAGGCAGAGAGTCGACGCCGTGCCGATATCTCCGTGTTCCCTTTGGCGTTCCCGTTCATGTCGGGACCTGGCGCCTTGACGACGATCCTGCTGTGGTTCGGCCCGGTCTCCGTGATCGATCAGCCCGTATTGTTTGCCGCGCTATCGGCAGCAGCGCTGCTCGTTTTGGTGATTTCTTTGGGCATGATGCTCGCGGCAGGCCCGCTCATGCGTTTGCTCGGCGCGACAGGCACCAACGTAGTCAACCGCCTGCTCGGTGTGATTTTGGGTGCGCTCGCCGTGCAGTTTATCGTCGATGGTATCCGGGCGAGTTTCGGCATCACGCTCTAACGCGAGACGCGTCGAAACGAGAGATCCCATACGCCATGGCCAAGCCGTTGCCCTCGCTTCTCGAAGCGGGTCAGCGCACGCCACGCAGGACGTGGCACGAAACCATCGCTGCCACCTAGCTCGTCGCTGCAATTGGAGAAATCGGGGCTCGCGCCGATGACCTCGCGCATTTGTAGAGCATAGGGCTCCCAATCGGTCGCCAGCTGTAGTAATCCACCCGTCTTGATTTTCCGCGCCAACAAATCGACGAATGGGGTTTGGATCAGACGGCGTTTGTGATGTCGCTTCTTGTGCCAAGGGTCGGGAAATAGGATCAGCACTTCCGACAACGACGAATCCGCCAGACGCTGGTCCAACACTTCGACGGCGTCATGGCAGATCACTTTCAGGTTGCGAAGACTCAGTTCCTTGGCATGCAACAGGGCATGGCCAACGCCCGCTCGATGTACTTCGATTCCGAGGAAATCTCTCGTCGGATCCTGGCGTGCGTACTCCACCAAGTTATCGCCATTACCGAAGCCGATCTCGACGACCTTGTCGGCAGTGCGACCAAAGATATCGGTCAACTCGAGTTTCTCGCGTTGGTCGGGGTCGATGTCGATTCCGAAGGCAGGCCAATCGACTTCGAGGGCGCGGCGCTGTGCCTCCGTCATTCGGCCTGCGCGCAGTACGAAACTGCGGATTTGGCGGTGTGCTTGCTCTGACATGGTGCAATTATGACAGCCGACCGCATTCAGGACTTGCGTCGGCGGCTTGCACTTGCGAAAGTTCGGCCCCGGTTCATTCCGTCCGACTTTAAGGATTCTCCGAGCCATGCCTGATCTCGCCCATGCCGAAGTTCTGCGGTACAACGCCGGTGGTAAAGATTTCGCGAGCTACCTTGCTTCCGACCCTGCGCGTACGGGCAAACGTCCTGGCATCATCGTGCTGCCGGAGTGGTGGGGTCTGAACGACTACTTGCGCCGTCGTGCGCGCGAACTGGCGGGGCTCGGATTTGTAGCAATGGCGACCGACGTCTACGGCGATGGTCGCGAGGCAGCCGACTCCGCCGAGGCGGGCCAACTCATGGGCGGACTGTTCGCCGATATCCCCTCGTTGAACGCTCGTCTGCAGGCTGCTTACGACCAATTGCGCGCGCATCCTCTGGTGGATCCGGATCGCATCGGTGCCATGGGCTATTGCTTAGGCGGTGCGCTGTCGTTGCACATGGGGCGTCTCGGTATTCCATTGAAGGGCGTGGCGAGCTTCCATGGCGCGCTGACTCGTGCGCACGAGGCGAAGCCAGGCGAGTTCAAAGCAGCCGTGCTCATCTGCCACGGCGAGGCCGACGGCATGGTGCCGGCAGAAGATCAGGCAAATTTCCGCAAGGAAATGGAACAGTTGGGCGTCGATTACCAGTTCAATTCCTACCCGGGCGCGAAGCACGGCTTCACCAACCCGGAAGCGACCGAGAAGGGTAAAAAATACAACCTGCCGCTCGCGTACGACGAAAAGACCGATCGTCAGTCCTGGGAAGACATGAAGTCCTTCTGGGCGAAGGTGTTTCGCTGAGGTAGATCGATCATTCGTCGAAGCGTAGGTGCTTGACGCTTTTGCCGTGACGGCGAATCAGGCGCAGCGCTTCGATGCCGATGCGGATATGACGTTCGACGAAAACGTCCGTCACCACTCGGTCTGAAGCTTCGGTTTTGACGCCTTCGGGAATCATGGGCTGATCGCTCACCAGTAGCAAAGCGCCCGACGGGATCGAGTTGGCGAAGCCTGCGGCAAAAATCGTTGCTGTTTCCATGTCGATCGCCATGCAGCGAGTTTTGCGCAAGTATTCTTTGAACTCGTCGTCGTGTTCCCAAACGCGCCGATTGGTCGTATAGACCGTGCCGGTCCAGTAGTCACAGTCCAAATCGCGGATCATGGTCGAAACGGCTCGCTGCAAACTGAATGCGGGCAGTGCAGGGACTTCCGGTAACAGATAGTCGTTCGACGTGCCTTCGCCACGAATGGCGGCGATCGGCAGTACGAGATCACCGATCTGGTTCTTCCGTTTCAAGCCGCCGCACTTGCCGAGAAGTAACACCGACTTCGGCGATACGGCCGAGAGCAAATCCATCACGGTGGCGGCATTGGCGCTACCCATGCCGAAGTTGATCATCGTGATGCCGTCGGCCGTCGCATTCGGCATGGGTCGATTCGTGCCGCGGACTTCGGCGCCGGTCATCTTCGAGAATAATTCGAGGTAGTGCCCGAAGTTGGTCAGCAGGATGTGTTGCCCGAAGTCCTCGAGGGCCGAGCCCGTGTAGCGAGGGAGCCAGTTATCGACGATTTCTTTCTTGGTTTTCATGGGGCGTGAAGTTAGCACGCAACGCGCCATGGCGATGGCGGGCGGGCTGTGGCAACGTGAAGGCTTGACGCTGTTCTGGTGTTATATTTATATATAACACCCCGATTTAACGACCTACAGGAACGCGCATGAAAGCCTTTCAATCCTTGCTAGTCGGAGTCTTCGTGACTACTTCCCTCTATTCGACCGCAACGCCTGCAACTGCCGCCGCAGCGGCGGCCCCACTGATCGAGCGAAGCAAGCTTTTCGGCAACCCGAGTCGATCGGGCGCGTCACTGTCGCCGAACGGTCAGTGGCTCTCATGGTTGGCACCACGCGATGGGGTGATGAACATTTGGGTTGCCCCGGTGAGCAATCTCGGTGCCGCCAAGCCGCTCACGGCCTCGAAAGATCGGCCGATCCGCCAGTCGTTCTGGGCGCCCGATAGCAGCATGGTGATGTACGTCCAGGACAAAGGTGGCGATGAAAACTTCCTGCTGTACGGCATCGACATCGTGAGCGGTCTCGAGCGGACATTGACGCCTTTCGAAAAAACGCGAGTGCAGGTCATCAACGTTTCTCCGCTCATCAAGGATCGAATCCTCGTCGGGTTGAACAATCGTGATGCGCGTTGGCACGACGTACACAGTCTGGAACTCAAGACCGGCAAGCTGACGGAAGTCATGCGTGGCGACGGCTATGCTGGCTTTTTAGCCGACGCCAACTTGGCCATCCGTATGGCACTGCGTCCGAACGCAGACGGTGGCTACGATTTCTTCACCGTGAACAACAATACAGTCGAAGAAAAATCGATTGCCTCGACCACCCTAGAGGATTCTTTGACCACGCAACCTGGCGGGTTCACCACTGACGGAAAAACGCTGTATTGGATCGATAGTCGCGGCCGCAATACGGCGGCCTTGATTGCGCAGGATGTCGCCACCGGCAAAACACGAGTGATCGGCGAGAACCCGCGAGCGGACATCAGCAACACCATGAGTAACCCGAAGACGGGTGAAATCGAGGCTTATGCGGTGACTTACTTGCGTGACGAGTGGGTCGCGATCGATTCGACCATCGGTGCGGATCTCGCTTGGCTGCGAGAACAGCTGAAGGGCGATGTCAGCGTCACGACGCGTACCGACGACGATCAGCTATGGACCGTTGCAGTGGACCCGGTCGTTGCGTCGCCATCGGTGCATTTGTTCGATAGAAAGCAACGCAAGCTGACGCAACTCTATGTCTCGCGTCCCGAGCTCGCCGGCGCACCGCTGCAGGCGATGTATCCAATCGAACTGAAGTCTCGAGATGGTTTGACGCTCCCGAGTTATCTGACGTTACCGCCCGGCAGCGACAGCAACGGTGATGGCCGTCCTGAGGCGCCGGTACCCTTGGTCCTGTTGGTGCATGGCGGGCCCTGGGCGCGTGATGATTTCGGTTACAACCCGTATCACCAGTGGCTCGCCAATCGCGGATACGCTGTGTTGTCGGTTAACTACCGCGGGTCCACGGGCTTCGGTAAAAGTTTCATCGAAGCGGCCAATCTCGAATGGGCTCGCAAGATGCACGACGACTTGATCGATGCAGTGCAATGGGCGATCGATCAGAAGGTCTCACCGGCGGATAAAATCGCCATCATGGGCGGTTCATACGGGGGGTACGCGACCTTGGTGGGACTGACCTTCACGCCGACCACCTTCGCCTGCGGCGTCGACATCGTCGGACCCTCTAACCTTGAGACATTGCTGAAAACCATTCCGCCTTACTGGACCGCCGGAATTCAGCAGTTTCACCGCCGTATGGGCAACCCCAATACGCCCGATGGGCTTGCGCTCCTCAAGGAGCGTTCGCCGCTCTACAAAGCCGGTAACATCGTCAAACCGCTGTTGATCGGGCAGGGTGCCAACGATCCGCGCGTTAATCAGGCTGAGTCCGATCAAATCGTCAACGCGATGCAGCAGAAAGGCATTCCAGTGACTTACGTGTTGTTCCCGGATGAAGGTCATGGGTTCGCGCGCCCCGAGAACAACATCGCTTTCAATGCAGTGACCGAAAACTTCCTAGCGACTTGTTTGGGCGGCCGCGCCGAACCGATTGGCGCAACCGTGAAATCATCATCGGCGCAGGTGCCGGTGGGTGCCTCATTCACGCCAGGGCTCGAAGCCGCATTGAAGTGAAATTCGATCTACAGCCCACCTTAGCTGGTTCACTCGTGTCACTGCGCCCCCTTGGGCGCGGTGACTACGAGAATTTATTTGCGGTTGCCAGTGACCCGTTGATTTGGGAGCAGCATCCCGAACCGAATCGTTGGCAGAGACCGGTATTCGAAGTCTTATTTGATCGCTTGCTGGAATCCGGTGGAGCTCTTTTGGTTCAAGATGCCTCGAGTGGCGCGGTGATCGGTTCATCTAGTTATTACGCGTGGAACCCCGAAGCCAACGATGTGGTCATTGGCTACACCTTCTTGACGCGTCGTGTTTGGGGTGGCCGTTACAATGCCGAGCTGAAGCGACTGATGATCGATCACGCGCTTCGGTACGTTGATCGAGTTTGGTTCCACGTGGGTAACTGCAATCGTCGCTCGCAAATAGCGATGACGAAAATCGGCGCACGGCTCTCGCATGAAGCAGTTCGCGAGAGCGGTGGCGTAATCACGTCGTTTTTACACTACGTGATCGAGCGGGACTCCTGGCAGGGAAAACAATGACTCTCTGGACTTACGTTCGACGCTTCACTCACGCGGGCGTTGCCTATCAAGTCGATATTCGTGTCGGCTTGAAGACGATCGACAGTCGCTTGCGTCGAGGTGATTTGGAGCTCGCGCGTGATTTCACGGACGTCATGGCACCGGATGGCCAGCGAAATCATCGCTTGGTTCACCCACTCGATGACGGTCGTTTGATGGAGATCGAAGCGGGTTACATCAATTGGGTGAATACGGCGATCAGAGTTTGTGTCGATGGCCAGCTCGTACACGAAAGCCATCCTGGGAGAACCATTCGATTGCCTACGATGCCAATCCAAGATCCCGAAAAAGCGGCTCGTTTGCAGGCCGAGCAAGCCGCGCAATGGGGTCGAAACAAGTATTCGTTTTATGTCGATGTGGGACTCGGCGCGATGTTTTTTATTTTGGCCAAGCTCACCGACGACCTGCCGCTTGCGGCGATTCTCACGGCCATGGCAGGCCTTGCCGTTGCCGTCGTACAGCGTTTTGTGAAAGTCGATTTGCTGGGCGGTCTAGCGATGTTCGGCGTCGCTATGTTGCTGGTATCGGCGGCGTTTTCCTATGCGTTCGACGATGACTGGGCCGTCAAGATGAAAAGCACCATCCTCGGTTTGATGGTCGCAACGCTGATGTTTGCGGATGCGGGCTTCAATCGAGGGCGTTACTTCGGTGGGCGGCTTGCGCGTTACATGCCGATGCCGATCGTGCCGCAACGCCTAGCGCTCGGAATGGCGGTGCTTGGCATCGTGATGGCAGGTGTCAACTGGCTCGTCGCAACCTATTTATCGACGGATCTCTGGTTGTACTACACGAGCTTCGGCGATTTCGTGCTCACGGTGACACTGGTTTTCAGTGTCATGCGGTACGCACAGCGTAGAGAGGGCGAGGTGGACTGACTATTCCGCCCACGCCTTTTGCAAGCTGGCGACGGTTTTGCGTTCGCCGTTCTTGCGTACGTAATCGAGTATGAAGTTACGGTGGCGCGCGACTTGATCGCGCGGAAGAGATAGTTTGTCGTAGGCGGCAGGGACACTGGCCATGTCCTGAGGCATGTCGGCTGCGAGCACGTTGGCGGCTTGATTGATCACCCGTTCGGTCCCGGGCAAGGACTCGGTCAGAGCGACAAACTCCGCTTCCGGGAGACGGACTTTGGCGACATGCAGCAGGGTGCCGGTTGCGGCCACGGACTTGGAAACAGGTAGCTCCAAAGCGAAGCCGAGTTCGCGAACGACCTCATCGACGCCACCCTGCACTTGGGCAGTAGCCGGAGTAACAGCGATGCAGGACAGCGCAAGCGCGCAAAGTGCGTGGCGAAACGCCATATACAGGATCCTCCCCCACAGGCACTGTACGTTGTCGCACAAAAGTCTTTCACGGAATATGCCCCAAAACGCAATCTATTCTTTGGCGGGCAGGTAACTATATGCGCCGTTTACACATCATCGACGTTTTCAGTGCCGACCCTTTCCTCGGGAACCCGGTCGCTGTGGTCTTGGATGCCGAGGGTCTGTCTACCGCAGATATGCAAAAGATTGCCCGCTGGACCAATCTCTCGGAAACGACCTTTGTCTTGCCGCCGACCGTGCAAGGCGCCGATTATCGGTTGCGTATTTTCACGCCGCGCAGCGAGCTTCCGTTCGCTGGGCATCCCACGCTCGGTAGTGCACACGCCGTGCTGTCGGTTGGTGGGGGCGGTGATCGCGTCCAGCTGGTTCAAGAATGCGGCGCCGGTTGCGTCGTCATCATTCCGTTACGCGACCAGGACACGTCGAGATATCGGCTGCGATTACCGGAGGCCGTTACGACGGCCGTGAGTGCACAGACTATAGCGGCGTTGGTTGACGTATTAGCAGGCGAGATCGATCGATCGCGAGAGCCGCGTGTCATCGATGTCGGACCGAAGTGGCTCGTGGCCAAAATGCCCTCGGTCGATCAACTACTGGCAATAACGCCGGCTTTGGGCGCGATGCGAGCTCTTGAAGAGTCTCTGGGTATCACGGGCGTGACCTTGTACGCCGAGTCGTCGGTCGGTATCGAAGTCCGATCGTTCGCTCCGTCCCAAGGCGTCGATGAGGATCCGGTGTGTGGTAGTGGCAACGGGGCCGTTGCCGTTTTCCGACGGCTATCCGGCGAGCTACAACTCGGTGAGCGATACGCGGCAGCGCAGGGGCAGTGCGTCGGGCGCCATGGTCGGGTCGAAATAGAGCTCGGTCTTGAAGGAGAGGTTTGGGTGGGCGGGGCCTGCGTGACGACGCTATCTGGCTCACTCGCGGGGTAGAGGTCGCGTGGCCAGCCAAATGGCGAGACCTGCGAGCAAAAGACCGACGACGCCGATGATCCAGGTCAGTCCGACGAAGTAGACGCTGATTGCCCAACTCACACTGATTCCGACGACTGCTAGGAGCTTGCCGCGTCGCGATACTCGGCCGCCGTCTTCCCAGTCGCGTAGCGGCTTGCCGAAGCGACGGTGCTGCAACAGTTTCTCCCGCCAATGAGGCGCACCCTTGCCGAACGCCCACGCTCCGATGATAAGGAAGATGGTCGTCGGCAGGATCGGTACGAAAGCATTAACCAAGCCGATCGAGGTGCTGACAACGCCGAGCACACGCCAGAGCAAGAGCCCGAGCGGGATACCGAACAAGAGTCTTCGGGCGATTCGATGGTCTGGTGGAGGAGAGTTCAAGGCGGAAACCGCTGCAGCGGGGTGCCAGTGTGCCAGATGCGGTCACAACTGTCTGCCGATCTAGGCATCGTCTACCGCGTCGGCGTATTGTGAGCACCGGGGGTTGTTTACAGGCGCTTTGAGGGAGTTGGCAGTATGAAAAAATTGTGGCTCTTTGCGTTCGCGTTGATAGGCGGTGCGAGTATCGTGTCGATGGCGGCGCCGCTGCAGGTGAGTCCGAGTGGGCACAAGGCCGCCGCTCCCGATATCGCAGTCGCCAAAAATGGTGACGTGGTAATTCTTTGGGTCGATCGATCGCCGAACGCGTCTGCCGCTGGTAATCATGATCGTCATATTGCGGCGACCGATGTCTACGTCGCTGTTTCGCGATCCAATGAGAGCAACTTTGGTGCTGCAGTCAAAGTCAACGCCGCCGCTGGTGCCGTATGGGGACAGCAGGTCAGCCGTCCGCGCATCGTTGCGACACCCAACGGCACATGGCACGTGTCTTACGCCGTGAACGATCTGCATCCGACTTTGCAAAAAACAGCGCTGACCACTCACTACACACGATCGACAGATGGTGCGCGCAGCTTCGAAGCGGCAAGACGTTTATCGAGTTTGACTGATCAAGACATGAGCGGAACCATCCACGGCGGTTTCGTCAGCGCAGCCGCCTTTGGAACCATGGCTGCCGCTCCGGACGGTAGCGTTCATGTACTGTGGATCGACACGCGCCATATGCATCACGACAGTGAGTCGGGTGCCATGTATGCCGCAGTCTCGCGTGACGATGGCCGATCTTTTTCGGTCGAACGCAATCTCGTCAACACCGGTGTTTGTCCGTGCTGCCAATTGATGGCGGTCACCAACGAGCGTAGCGAGTTGATTCTCGGGTCTCGAAAAGTGCTGCCGGGGAGCATTCGTCCCGCAACGGTGATGCGGCTGTCGTCCGCGTCGGAAGCCAAGCCGGAAGCGATCAGTATTGGCGGCGCCCCATGGCAAATCGCGGGCTGCCCTCTCAAGCCGACCGCTGTTGCCGTGGCGGGCGATCGAGTGTTTGCTGCGGTTCATAACGGCGGCGAAGAAAAGCCAGGTGTGATCTTCTCCGTGTCAAAAGACAATGCTGCTCACTTCGATTTCAAAGGCTTAGTGCATCCAGGAGCGGCGATTTCTGATGCTCCGAGTATTGCAAGCAATGGCAAGACAGTGCTGATTGCTTGGCATGCGAGAGCAAACGGCCCTCGTCACGTTTTCTACCGCTATTACAGTCTGGATGGAGAGCCTCGGGGAGATATTCAGGAGATACCGACTGGCGATAACGCAGCGCAGGCGCCGGTGTTGGCTGTTCGATCCGATGGCAATTATCAGATCGTCTGGCAGCAGAGCGACAGCATCTTCACGGACACATTGTCGGGACAGTGAAGATGACTTCCAAGCCCATCATCGCAGCGCTGTTGCTTTCGTTCATCGTTCCGTTCTCATGGGCGGCGAGTCCAGCGAAAGCGATTCAGGCGCCGGAGTTCAAGCAGATCTTGAGTGGTCATCGGGGCGATGTGGTGATCGTCAATTTCTGGGCGACCTGGTGCGCTCCGTGTCTCAAAGAAATACCGGACTTGCTGCGATTGCAGCAAGAGAAGGCGTCCGAAGGCGTTCAATTGATTGGTATAGCGGTGGATGAGCCGACGGCAAATTCCGCCGAGGTCGAGCGTTTTCGCAGTCGATATTTTCCTTCGTTTCGGACCTATGCGCGCGCGGGAGCCGAAATGGACGAGCTCGCGCAGGTCATCGATCCTACGTGGAACGAAGTCGTGCCAACCACGTATCTACTCGATCGAGAAGGGCGTGTCGTAAAGCGGATTCAGGGGAAGAAAACGCTCGAGGAGTTCCGCGCAGCGCTGGAGCCGATCATTCGGAAGTGAGTCGGTCGCGAAGGAGACGAAAATTCCATCGATCGCCCACTTCGGGCAATTCCGCGCAGCGCAGCACGTTGAGGATGGCAAACAGCCAGGCGATGAGGCGCAACAGTAAAATCACCGTGAACTCCCAAGACGGATCGCTGAAACGCGCCGGATAGACTTCCAGTACATCCGTAACGAGATTGCTGCTCGCGATCACAGCGACCGCGAAAAATACGATTCCGGTGTACTTGCCGTAAGTGTAGGAGTACCACGCGATCGCTATCAGCACGAGCATCAACATTCCGCGCAGGTAGAAGATGCCGGTGTAGCGATCGATGAGCTCCGGCGTCGTAAACAGGCTCTCCGCGATTTCCTGAGGCGCCATGATAAGAGCGATGGCAGCCGCGCCCGTGAGCAGTGCGATGAACAGGGTCCGCAGCGGAAAATAAGGATCGATTCGACGCTCTTCGCCACTATTGCCGCCGATTAGAGCTTCGAGCTCCTGGGCAGACAGCAAGACTCGTTTGCGTTGCACCATAGAGGTGGAGTCTAGTTCCGAAATGAAATGCTCTCAAGCCTGATTTCGGTCGCGACAAATACGGACGATTTCGCGAGCGAGTACGGCGTAGCTTGTTACGGAGGGGTGAAAACCGTCGCTTGAAAACTCGTCGGGTCTAGGTCGTGAGTCGATCGGCACGTAGTAAAGCCCGGCATTGGAATCGCAGTAGCGTCGTGCTGCTCGGTCGTAGTGCGAGGCGCGCCAGCCGAGTACTTGTCGCAGGGGAACGGGCAATGCTGGAAAGACATCAAGCGGCGGAATGCCGAGAAGCGCGAGCCTACTGTTGGGAAAGCGTCTCCGCAGCGCGCCGACGAGCGCATCGAGGTCCGCAAGCCATTGGCTCGTAGGCGTGAGCCCAGTGATGTCATTAACGCCAGCTGAGATCAATACCAAGGCGACTCGATCGTCTGCTTCGAGTGAATCGGCGAGTGATCTTATGCGCGCGCTTCGCGCGCCAATTTTCCCGCAGGCCGTCCAAGCAACTGATCTTCCTGTCGCCTCATGCCAGTGAAGGGCGAGCTGCGAAGTGATCGTCTCCGCGACGGAGTCTGCGCCGACGCCTGCGATGATGGAGTCACCCACGCCGACCACGCGCTGCGATGGCTGTTCGCCAAACTGACCGCGAAGTTCACCTGGCGGGCCTCGAAACCGCGGCGTGCGTCGCCGCACCCAAATCGCTTGCGGCAAGAGCCAAGGAAGTGCCAACCAAAAAGTAAAATTCGGCATAACCCGGCATGATACGCGGCTGTGAGTCCACTGGTTTGTCGAGGAGATCATGGAAGTACATCATGCTGGTCACGGTGAGAGACCGCGTAGCTTCAAGTCATTTGCTTTCGAGTTTTTGATGATCTCGATTGCCGTCTTCGTGGGCTCGCTCGGTGAGTACTTTCTCGATCACCGCATCATCGAAGAGCGGCTGCAAAACGGTCTGATTTCGATGCAGGATGATCTAGAAACTGACCTGCGCAATCTCGATCGCATCATTGCGCAATGCGATAACGGTATCGCTTTTCTGTCGAGAACCCGGCAAGCGGCCGTCGACTATCAAACCGGAAAACTGTCGGGAGCGGCGTATTTTCGACGCATCATCGACGACTTGCCTAACGTCTATGTCTACCACACGTTTTTTATGGACCGAACATCCTTCACCAACTTATCTTCAGCGGGCCTGATGAACGTCGAAGACTCCGCAAATTTGCGAGCAGCTATCTCGGAGTACTACGAGGTGTACGGCAAGCGACTGAGCGACAACAACGCATTGCTCGACCGAGAGGCCATCGCATATTACGAGGCCACCTTCCCGCTGCAAAGTGCGCTCGAGAGCGGACGGTTTGATATCGCCGGCCGTCAAACGACTGCGCAAAATGTCGACATTTATATGCGGCTGCCGTCCATCCGCGAAAAGCTGTTGAGCGGTGAACTCATCCCGGCGACGGACCGACTGATTTTGCGTGTCGCCGACTACAAAGACATTCTGATCGAGATGCGGAGACTCAATCGCGAGGCTGCTCGTCTGTTGCGGGAGCAGGCGCTAGCCTCTTAAAATGACGTCAAGCGCGGGCGTAGTTCAATGGTAGAACTGTAGCTTCCCAAGCTACTAACGTGGGTTCGATTCCCATCGCCCGCTCCATTTATCTCTGCGTGCAATCCCCGCGCGATGAATCAAACCGATAGCTTATCCAGCACACCCATCATCCGGCTCTTCGAGAGGACCGATGCTGATGCCGTTAGCGCACTCGTCCTCGGAATTCAGAATGACGAGTTCAATCTGGGGTTGTCGATCTGCGACCAAGCTGATCTGACGGATATCGATGGCTACTACCTTCGCAGCAACGGAACATTCCTGGTAGCCGAGAATGAACGTTCCGAGATCGTCGGAACAATAGGGTTACTACGCCTTCGCGCCGATCTTGGCGTAATGAAGAAGTTTTTTGTTGCAGCCCCCTACCGAGGAAAAACACATGGCATCGCCCAGGCGCTATACAAGACATTTCTTGATTTCGCGCGATCGGAGGGAATTCATCAGATTGTCTTAGACACGCCGTCGGCGGCGACCCGGTCCCACGGCTTTTACCGGTCGGTTGGATTTGTTCAGATTGCAAGGGATGACCTGCCTTTAATGTATGACTTCCCGGAACGAGATACCCTATTTTTCAAATTGGATTTATAGGCATGTACGCCCTGTAATGTGCCCACACCGTCAATAGTGAAAGTCATGCAAGAAATAGTCACTCTCACTTACGGAAATCATTTTTGTGAGCGCAGATTCTAAGTTCGAGATTGCTCTCTCGAAAAGTCAACGAAAATATTCGCGCTTCTTGATAGTCTCTTTCCGACTGTGGGAATAAGCGATTCAGTCGATAGTGGAGTCTTACCACAGTGACTTCTCAGAGACGCACAGACGCGTTTTATAGGGAAATTACAGGGGTTTTTGAATCACACCAGAGACTGAGGCTGCCCTTCCCAAGCTACTAACGTGGGTTCGGTTCCCATCGCCCGCTCCACTTAATTTTGTGTGTCATTTCGACGACGCCCTGTGGGGAGCATTCACTGGCTTTCGACTCGGCGCGGCAGCCGTTATCAACCTGGCGACGACGGACCGAGGATCACTTCCTTAGTGATTTTCATGAATGCGTTGTTCCATGCGGTCTGAGATATTTTCTCCTCAGAAACATCATCGATGACGCGGCCTAGGGTCAGCGCCTGTATGAGAACCGCTGCTGTATCGGGCGAAATATTGTTTCCCATCCAGCCCTTTCGTTGTAGGTCTACAAAAAACGCGGTGTAGCTCTTGTTGATGCTTGACTGTTCCGCTTTTAGAAGCGATGAAAAGCGGGGGTTTCTGTCGCTGTGCGCTATGAGTCGACAGCGAGCAATTCTAAAATCTCGTCGTTGGCGATCCTGGGTAATCGAGATAACTTCAATTACTCGCTTTAAAAACTCCGCCTTCGTTCTAGATTTTTTTGAACTATCGGTGAGAAGCTTGAGATGATCTTTGACTCCCCCGACAAAGACCTCAAGAAGAGCGACTTCTAGTAATGCGGTGTGATCCTCGAAGTGAAGATAAAGGGTATTTCGGGCGACCCCTGCTTCCTCGAGCATCATTGCAGTGGTGATCTCGCCCGGCGAGTGCGATTTCAGAAGCGATTTTGTCGCATCAATCAATCGTCTGGCGGCGGCGCTGGGCTTGCTTTGCCGACGCGCTTTCGAGAATCCCAACTGTGTTTTGCCCATGGTGAGATTGTACTCGCTCTGGTTTAGAAGGCTTTACTTGCGGATCTATATAAACAGTCTATTGGCGGTTTGCGCACAGCCAAAGCATTCAAACGTTCGTGCATCGAATGAATCAGCCCAATCACCGGGGTGACCGGTCGGTGATGGCGACCAACATGACTCCCATTTCAGTGAACAGTCAGGCGAGTGTGGACGGCCGAGAATGTGAGCTATGATTACGTCATGACTTCAAACGCAACTCCATCTT
>JACCEB010216590.1_pt1 | contig 14750 bp, 9 predicted proteins | sample 7454761 | NCBI WGS metagenome assembly JACCEB01 (sample SAMN15323454, study PRJNA562643) | freshwater metagenome | isolation source: river surface water | place: USA:Blue River Watershed | collected 2017-08-18 | reverse complement strand
GGAAGTGCTGGTCGAGTCGCGCGAAGATGTGCGCCATGGTGATGGCGTGCGTGCCGGTGCGGCGCTTGAGCAGCTGATCAAATCCTATATCGGCATCAGCTGCACGGTGAACGTGCTGCCGCCGCGCGGCGTCGAGCGTACCCAGGTCGGCAAGGCCCGGCGCATCGTCGACAAGCGCGTGACTTCCTGAGCTCTCGTCCTGAGTGGCCGCACACGACGGCTGGCAGGACAAGACAGGACGCGACAAGACAGAACGCGACGGGACAAGGCAGGACAAGTCAGAACGCGACGGGACAAGGCGGTCGCTGGCAGGGGTGGTGCAGGGCAGGGGAGCATGGATTCGAACCACGCCGGTCGGTTTGGACACCGGCCTATCCCCACTGGATCTACCCCTGTGCTGTGATTGTCGTCGGACGGCACACGCGTGACTTGCGCCGCCGCAGCCGCGCTGCCTTCCGGTTTGGTGGCGCTCAATCCTGCGTCGCGCGCCTGAGCCGACAATCCTTGCTCGTCCCGAACCTGAGAGTGATGGTGCACTTGCCCGACTCACCGTTGTCGCATGCGCTGGAGGCCTTCGTGCCGGTCGCTGAGTCGCGGCCGGACGAAGTGGCCTCCACGCTCGCTTGCGAGATTCACGAACATGCAGTGCCGCCTTTCGTGGTCGTGGCGCTGGACCGCCTGTATGGCAGCATGTTTGCGTCCTGGCGCCACGTGCAGCTGTGCGAAGCCGATCGACCGATGCCGCATTCCTGGGTCGCCTGGCGCCATGGCGAAGTGGCCGCGGCACTGCTGTTTCGTATCGAGCCGGCGCGCGTGCTGGTGCTGACCGAGATGATGGCGATCGATACCAGCCTGGTTGATGCGTTTTGCCGCAGCGTCTACGACCGCTACCCGCAGGCCGGGGTCATCGTGCTCAATGCCGTCGACGTGATCGGTTGGGAGCAGCGCCGGGCCGCGCGCCGGCCATCGCAGTCCTATGCATTCTCCGAAGACTATGTGATCGAGCTGCCCGACAGCGTCGATGACTATCGTGCGATGCTGGGCAAGTCGACCCGCAAGACGATCAGGGGCTATGGCAACCGCGTCGCGCGTGAATTACCCGGCCTGCAATGGGAGTGTCGCGATGCACGATCAATGAGCAGGCTGGAACAGCGCGCGCTGGTGCGTACGCTGCAGCGTTACAAGCGCGACAGCATGCATGAACGCGGCAAGCAGGCGGCGATCGATCGTCGCGATACGGCGCGCCTGCTGGTACTGGCGCGCGAATGCGGCTTGTTCGGCATTGCCCGCGTCGACGGGCGCGTGGTGGCCGGCTCGCTGGCGTGTCGCTTCGGCGACCATTACGTGATGTTGCTGTCGGCCGCCGACCCGGCGCTGGCACGCTTGCGGCTGGGCTTCCTGGCGTGCTACTGGGCTGTCTGCGATTGCATCTCGCATCAGGCGCGGGCCTGTCACCTGCTGTGGGGGCGCTATGACTACAAGGTCCAGCTGCTGGGACAGTTACGGGTACTGCGCCGCGTGCAACTGTACCGTTCGCGGCTGACGATGCTCGGCCTGCCAGCGTCGGTGATGCGGATGGTGTGGCAGGCGATGCTGCATCGGGGACGTCAGTCGGCACTCAAATATTCCCGTGAAGTAATAAAAATGATCAATAAATTTCTTCAGAGGAATGAATAAGAGGTTTGAGGAAAATATTTTCTTCAAATCCATTTCCCCATAGGAACTTTCGACTTCTCAACGACTAACCGTCATGTATCCTTTCAGCAAGAATTCTTTTGATACAAGAATTGTTAGCTTAAAGCACGTCGTGCATGCGGAACATGACAGCATTTATCCGATCATCGAAACTGCAGTCGAGCCGGGCGCTCGTGTGGCTGGCCGTCTTGCTGGCCTGCTTGCGGCCAGCCTTCGTGCAGGCGCAACCGCAACCGCAAACCGAGGCATCGTCCAAGGCCCCGGTATGGATCGGTGTCGATGCCGAGTTCGGCGTGCTGCGCAGCTCATCAGCGCAAGCCATCGAGATGGGTGCCGAAGCCGCGATCGCAGAGATCAATGCGGCGGGCGGCGTGCTCGGCGGCCGGCCGTTGAAGCTGGTCACGCGTGACAATCGCTCCGTACCGGCGCGCGGCGTCGAAAACCTGAAAGAACTCGCCGCCATTCCCGATCTGGTGGCCGTGCTTGGTGGACGCTTCAGTCCCGTCATCATCGAGCAGCTGCCGCTGATCCGGGAATACAAACTGCCGTTCATTGCCGTCTGGTCGTCTGCCGACCAGATCATGCGCAATGACATGCATCCCAACTTCGTGTTCCGCGTATCGCTGCACGACAGTCTCGCGATGCCCTTCATGCTCGACCATGCGGCCAAACGCGGATTGCGGCGCGTAGGCCTGTTGCTCAGCAATACGGCCTGGGGACGCAGCAATCTTGCGGCGGCTGATGCACACCTGCGCACCGGAGCCGGCAAGGGCATGAGCATCGTGCGCAGCAGCTGGTTCAGCTGGGCCGACACCACACTGGTCGGCAAATACCTTGGCATGGTCGATGCGGGCGCACAGGCCATCATCGTGGTCGCCAATGACGAGGCGGCCTTGCTGGTGCGCGAAGTCGCGGCCTTGCCCAAATCCAAACGCGTACCCCTGATCCTGCACTGGGGCGTCAGCGGCGGCCAATTTGTCGAGAAGGCCGGCGCGGCCCTGCACGAGGTGGATGTTTCGGTGCTCCAGACTTTCAGCCCGCAGCGAGCCGACCCGGTGATGCGCGCGCGCTTTCTGAAAGCGGCCAGCGCGCAGGGCGTGCACCGCTTCGAAGATATCCGCGCAACCGTTGGCGCTGCGCATGCCTACGACGCCGTACACTTGCTGGCCAAGGCCACTACCGCGGCTGGCAGCACCGACCGCAGCAAAGTGCGCGCCGCACTCGAGCGCCTGCCCGCCTGGCGCGGGCTGGTGAAGAACTACGCGCCCGCCTTCACGGCCGCCAACCATGAAGCCTTCGCGCGCAGCGACTTGCTGATGATGCGCTTTGGCGCCGACGGATTGATGGTGCCCAGATGACGGCCTGGCTCGACAAGATGCGCGCCGCGCTGGCCCGTGCCAGCCTCGCGAAGAAATTCGCGCTGGGCAGCGCTGCGCTGGCGACGGCCGTGCTGCTGATGACGGCGCTGGCCTCGGTCTGGCTGGCTGCGCAGCAGGGCAGGGCGGCCGAGCGCGTCCTCGTGCAGCGCGAGGCCGAGCACAGCGCCCAGCTGATGGCCACGACGATGCGCGGCATCATGTTGCGCATGGCCGAACTGGCCGACAGCAGCGTGCTGGCCGCGGCGCTGACCGATACCACTGGGCGCGACACCTACCTGCATCCCTACCTGACCAGTATCCATCATGTGAATGCGATACCGGTTGCCATCCTGTTTTCCGATTTCGCCGGCAACGACATCGCCAGCAACGACTACGCCAGTTTCAGCGATCAGGATCGCGAGTGGGTCAGGCGCCAGCTGGCGGCCGGCACCGAAGATGCAGTGCTGCAGGCGGGACCGGACGGCCCGGCACTGGTCGCGATCCAGCTCATCACCTTGCCCAGCACCGGACGGCCCGAGGGTGCGCTGGTCTATCGCTTCAGCTTGGCATCGATGCTGTACTCCAAGACCGCCAGCCTGGTATGGAACCCGGGCGCGGGCCTGCCCAGTCCGGCGGCGGGCGATGCGGCGGCGCGCATCGAACTTCCGGCGCCTTTCGACAAGCTGGGCCTGAAAGTCAGCATCCGCGATGCAGGCGAGTCGCAGCTGAGGCTGGATACGGCACAGGTCGCGCTGATCGCTTCGCTGGTGCTGCTGATCGCGCTGGCGACCCTGCTGCTGGGTGAAAGGCTGGCCCTGTCGCTGACGGGCGAGTTGCGCCGGCTCGAACAATTCTCGCGCGACGTGGTGGGGCAGGGCTTCGGCCATGCGCGTGCCGAAATCAGCGGCAGCGATGAAGTGTCTAGCCTGGCTGGCTCCATCAACCACATGCTCGACAGCCTCAATGAACAGCATGAGCAGCTGCGGCAGGAGAACGAGCGACGCAACCGCCTGCTGGGCCGTTACCGGATGCTGATCGAAAGTACCAATGCCGTGTCCTGGGAAGCCAGCCTGCCCGACGGCGAGTACACCTTCGTGTCGCCACAGGTCGAGCGCCTGTTCGGACATCCGGTGTCGGCATGGCATGAGCCGGGCTTCTGGGCATCGTGCGTGCATCCGGAAGACCTGTCTGGTGCGCAGCATGCACGCGACGAGGCGATTGGGGGCGGTGTCGAATACAGCTACGAATACCGTTTCAGGAACAGCGACGGCGACTACCTGTGGGTCGAGGAAATCGGCACCGCCGCGCGCGACGACGAACCCGGGCGCGAGCTTGGTACGATGCGCGGCATCCTGCTCGACATCAGCCAGCGCAAGGAGGCCGAGTCCGAGATCCAGCACCTCGCGTTCTACGACCCGCTGACCGGCCTGCCGAACCGCCGCCTGTGGCTGGACCGCTTGCACAAGCTGGTCGACGCCAGTCCGCACAGCGTCGAACACGGGGCGGTAGTCTTCATCGACCTCGACAATTTCAAGACCCTCAATGACACCCACGGCCATGACATGGGTGACTTGCTGCTGAAAGAGGCAGCGAGCCGTCTGCAGTCGGCGGTGCGCAAGAACGACCTGGTGGCGCGTCTCGGCGGTGACGAATTCGTTGTGCTGCTCAAGGGCGGGCGCGAGTCGATGGATGCTTTCCGCCGCAACGCGGAGATGGTCGCCGAGAAGATCCGTGCAGCGATGGACAAGCCCTATGCGCTGCGCGGCAATGAACACCACAGCACGGCAAGCATCGGCATCTACGTGTTCGATACCGCGGTCGACAGCGTGAGCGACATGCTCAAGCGTGCCGATCTGGCGATGTACCAGTCGAAGGCGGCGGGCCGCAACGCAATCTGCTTCTTCGCGCCCGAGATGCAGGATTCGCTGTCGCGTCGCGCGGTGCTGGAGGCCAGCCTGCGCACGGCGCTACGGCGCCAGCAATTCCTGTTGCACTACCAGCCACAGGTCAATGACGAGGGCCGCCTGCTGGGATTCGAAGCCTTGCTGCGCTGGGAGCATCCCGAACTTGGCCTGCTGTCGCCGGCAGAATTCATCCAGCTGGCTGAGGAAACCGGGCTGATCGTGCCGATCGGCATGTGGGCGGTCGACACCGCTTGCCGGCAGCTGGCCGCATGGGCCGGCGATGATGCACACGAGGGCCTGACGCTGTCGGTCAATGTCAGTGTGCGCCAGTTCAGGCATGAGCAGTTCGTCGACCATGTGCTCGAGATCGTGCGCCGTCATCGCATCAATCCGCGCCGGCTGACGCTGGAGCTGACCGAGAGTCTGCTGGTCGACGATGTCGATCAGGTGATCCTGAAGATGAAGACCCTGAAGGCGGCCGGCATCAGCTTCTCGCTCGACGACTTCGGTACCGGCTTTTCTTCGCTGTCTTATTTGCGACGCCTGCCTTTCGACGAGATCAAGATCGACCATTCCTTCTTCCGCAACCTGCTGACGATCGAGACCGATGCGGCGATCGTGCGCACCATCGTCGTACTGGCGCAAAGCCTGAAGCTGCGACTGATCGCCGAAGGCGTCGAGGACGAACGCCAGCGCGATTTCCTGGCCTCGCATGGCTGCCATGCCTACCAGGGCTACCTGTTCGGCACGCCGATGGACCGGGCGGACATGCTGCGCTATCTGCACGATCGCTCACCGTTGCCGCCAGCGCTCGCGACCGAATTGCCGGCGTAAGCGCGGGAGGAGAGGCATCAGCGGCGCCATCAGCGGCGCCATCAGCGTCGGCACTCACCCCGGCGAAACACAAAAATAAAAAGCGCCCCGGCCTTCGCCGGGGCGCATCGTTTGCACTGGATGCGTCGTCAGCCGCCGATTGCCGTGGTGGCGAGCGGTGGCTGGTTGGTGCCGGCACCGGTCACGGTGGTGATCGGTGTCGTGGTGGTGGTGGTCGTCGTCGTGGCGCCGGTGCCTCCGGCGCCAAGGTCCAGCGTGCCCAGCGTGCCTGCGGTGCCCGCGGTGCCGGCGGTGCCGGTGGTGCCCGTCGTTCCGCCTGCGCCGCCTGGGCCGCCGGTGCCACTAGTCCCACTGGTGCCACTGGTGCCACTGGTGCCGGTGGTTGTGCCTGTTGTTGTTCCTCCGGTCCCGGTCCCGGTCGTGGTGCCCGTGCCAGTGGTCGTATCCGTGCCAGTCGTCGTGCCTGTACCAGTGGTGGTACCTGTACCGGTGGTGGTACCCGTGCCCGTGGCGGTGCCGGTCGTTGTGCCGGTGTCGGTCGGGGTGCCCGCGGTACCGGTCGTGCCCGTGGTCGTGCCGGTGGTGCCCGTGGTCGTGCCGGTGGTACCCGTGGTGGTGCCGGTGGTACCCGTGGTGGTGCCCGTGCCGGTGCCCATGTCAGTCCCTGTGGTGCCGGTCGTGGTCCCCGTCGTTGGCGTTGTGGTCGTTGTCGTACCGGTCGTCGGCGTGCCCGTACCGGTTGTCGTACCAGTACCTGTGGTGGTGCCGGTACCAGTCGTCGTGCCGGTGGTGGTGTCGGTTGTCGGCGTTCCTCCGGTCGTGCCAGTGGTCGTGCCCGTCGTCGGCGTGCCCGTACCGGTCGTTGTACCGGTACCTGTCGTGGTACCGGTAGTCGTACCGGTGGTGGTGCCCGTCGAAGGCGTGCCAGTGGTCGTGCCCGTCGTCGGCGTGCCCGTGCCGGTCGTCGTACCCGTGCCAGTCGTCGTGCCCGTGGTGGTACCGGTACCCGCCGGCGTGGTCGCACCCGCAGTCTTCGCGATCTGGCCGCGTATCTCGCCATTCGGGAACGCGACCGAGAGCACTTCGTAATACATGTTGCCTGCGTTCAGTGCCGAGACCTGCGTGTCATTGAGCGTCGCACGCGACACCCAGATGCCCGAACCCGAGCTGGTTTCCTGCATGTTGGCGACGACCGGGCCATTTGCATCAGGCGCACCCTGGTGGATGGCCGCACCGGTACTGGCAAAGCCGGTGGTGATCACGACCGAGGTCAGCGTCTTGTCACGCGGCCGATAGACCGACAGGCCGGTGCCGGTGCCTGTGCTCGTATTGGGCGGAACGACCAGCGCACCCGTCAGCACATTGGTATAGAACACCGGGCGATTGGCTGTGGCCACCGCTTGTCCGACCGCACCTCCGGCGCCTTGCGAACCGGTTGAGCTGGCGCCCGCGCTGGTATTCGTGGTGGACGGCGTACCCGTGGTTGAAGTCGTGCCGGTGGTCGAGGGCGTACTGGTGGTGCTTGCGGTGCCGCTGGTCGGCGTCGATGTGCCGGTTGCCGTGCCGGTACCGCCATAGATGCCTGTATTGCCGGTGCTGGTGGTGCCCGACGTACCGGATGAGCCTGCAGTGCCTGTCGTTCCTGTGGTGCCGGAAGTGCCTGACGTGCCCGAACTTCCGGTGCCAGTCGTGCCAGCCGTGCCGGCGTTCATGTCCGTTGTGCTGACAGTGCCCGAAGTGGCGGTCGGTCCTGTCGTGCCTGTCGTTCCGGTGGCGCCGGTGGACGTGGTGGTCGTGCTGGCCGAACTCACCGGTACGCCGCTTTGCGGCAAGCGCGAGGTGATCTGGCCGCGAATCTCGCCGTCAGGGAAGTCCGCCGAGTGCACGTTGAAGTAGTAGTTGCCGGCCTGGAGCTGGGTCAGCTGGTCCGCGGTCAGTGTCGCTGTCGTGGCCCAGATGCCGCTTCCGGCTGACACCTGTGTCAACGGGAAGACGACGGGGCCGGGAACGCCGCGTGCGCCGATGTGGATATGCGCGGCCGTGCCCGTGACGTCAGCCGACACGATGGTGGCTTTCATCACGAGAGTGTTCGGATCGACCACCGCCACGCCGGTGCCGGTCGCCGTGCTGTTATTGGGCGGCGCCTCTTCGGCGCCGGTCAGTGTCGCCGAATAGACGTTGCGCGGTACGGTACTGTTGGCGGAACTGACCTGGCTGACGCCGGCCGCCGTCGGGTTGATCGGATTGCTGTCGCTGCCGCATCCCGCAAGGACGGCCAGTGACAGTAGTGCTATCGCCCACGGTGTGAACGTTCGCAAAGAAAAGACTTTCATATTCATCCTCTGGTCTGTGTATGTGATGCTCCCTGCTGTCACTCGCTGCGTGATCGCAATCTGTGTTTGCCTTGAATGGCGATGGGTAGAGAGATCGTCGCTGAAGCAGCGACCGTGCCCGGATGGCGATTGCGACGAAGCAGACGCCAGAGGCGTGCCGACGGTTAAGGCGGGGCAAGGCCATGCGGGCAAGGCGGGTAAGAACTACCGGGGGCGGTGAAGAATTTTCGGACGCTGCTACCATGTCGGCCTTGCAGGAGAACATTTCACCATGGCAGAAACAGAAATCCGCGAAGGCCAGTCGATCGAGTTGCTGAAGGCGCTGCACATCCTCACGCGCGACGGCAAGATGAATCAGGACAGCCGGCGCAAGCTGAAGCAGGTGTATCACTTGTTCCAGTTCATCGAACCTTTGCTCAGGCAAGTCGATTCCGGCGAACTGAGCCTGGTCGACCACGGCGCAGGCAAGTCCTATCTCGGCTTCATCCTGTACGACTTGTTTTTCAAGCAGCGCCATGATGCGTCGACCATCCACGGCATCGAGACCCGCGCCGAGCTGGTGGACAGTACCCGCGCGCTGGCGCAGCGCCTGGGCTTCGAGCGCATGCATTTTCATCACCTGTCGGTGGCCGAGTCCATCGTCTCGGACGCCTTGCCGGCGAAGGTCGATGTCGTCACTGCCTTGCATGCGTGCGATACGGCGACGGATGATGCGATCAGCTTTGCGCTGAAGAAGCAGGCGCGCTTCATCGTGTTGGTGCCGTGCTGCCAGGCCGAAGTGGCCGCTACGCTGCGCCGCCTGAAAGGCAAGGCGCTGGGCCGCGATTCGATTACCGAGATCTGGCGCCATCCCATCCATACCCGCGAGTTCGGCAGCCACCTGACGAATGTGCTGCGATGCCTGCAGCTAGAAGCGCATGGCTACCAGGTGAACGTGACCGAACTGGTCGGCTGGGAGCATTCGATGAAGAACGAACTGATCATCGCGACCCGCAAGGACCAGCCGCAGCCGAAGGCGGCGCGCCGACTGGCCGAGGTGTTGCAGAGCGTGGGGCTGGAGGAAATGACCGGGCGCTTCTGGTTGCCCGAGGCGCCGGCAGCCTGACCGACACCTGAGCTACAGGCATCGCGCCCGCAGGCAGCGTCAGGGCACGCCGCGGGTGCGGGGTCAGCTGCGGCCGTCGGGCTGACGTGCCGGGTGCAGCGCCGTCGCCGGCATCGTGTGGCTGGCGATGAAGATCTCGTGCAGGAACAGCGAGAAGCTCGCGATCAGCAACAGCATCGCGGCGACGAACAGCAGCGCAATGAGGGAGTCGAGCGCGAGGTTGAATGCGTCGTCGACGAACAGGGCCACGACCACCGCGCATACCAGTACCAGACAAGCAGCGGTGAAGCCGACTGCGCGGTGAATCACGTCTGCGCGCCGGCGCAACACATCGAGCTCATGCATCAGCACCGGGCGCAGGCCTGGCCCCCCCGACAGGCGCTGCTCCAGCGTTTCGCGCCGGTCATGAATGCGGTCGAGGCGATTGTTCAGCACGCGCATCAGCATCAGCACGCCCAGTAGCAGGAAAGCGGGCGTAATGGACAGGCTGATGATGTTGCTGATGTCGCCGAACAGGGGGAGCATGGCTGGCCGTGGTTGAAGTCTCTGCAATGAGAATACACAAACCCGGGCCGGCCTGCACCCCCCAATCGAAGCTCAATCGATATTGGCGTCGTAAATCTCGGCGAATCGGTGCCGGACTTGTGTAAAGGCTGATAACACTTCCGGGTCGAAATGCCCGGGTTCGGTACGGCCGTCGCCCTCCATGATGATGGCGGATACCTGTTCATGGCTCAGGGCCGGCTTGTACGGGCGGCGCGAACGCAGTGCGTCGTACTGGTCGCACAGCATCACGATGCGGGCCGGCAGCGGCACCGCGTCACCGACCAGGCCGTTGGGATAGCCGCTGCCGTCCCAGCGTTCATGGTGGCTGAGTGCGATATCGGCGCCCATGGTCACGTAGGGCGAGCTGCCCTTGTGAAGGATCTTGGCGCCCAGCGTGCAATGGGTCTTCATCATGGCCCATTCGGCGGCATCGAACGCGCCGGGCTTGAGCAGCACCGCATCGGGAATACCGATCTTGCCGACATCGTGCATTGCCGATGCATAGAAGATCTGGTCGCAGAAAGCCTTGTCCATGCCGAGGTGCTCGGACAATTCGAGGCAGAAGAAGCTGATGCGCTGTACGTGCAAGCCGGTATCTTCATCCTTGTATTCCGCGGCCTTGACCATGGTGTAGATGGTGTCGCGGTAAGCCTCGGTCAGCTGGCGGGTGCGCTCGGCCACCTGGTCGGACAGGTTGCGGTTGTGGTCCGCCAGCTGGTCCTGAAAAGACTTGAGCCGCAGCAGGTTGCGTACCCGTGTATACAGCTCGGCCTGGTCGACCGGCTTGTTGATGAACTCTTCGACTCCGGCCGACAGTGCATGCATGCGCGACGCATGGTCGGACAGCGCCGTCAGCATGATGATCGGAATGTTGCGGGTGCGGACATCCTGCTTCAGCGCCAGCGCGACTTGCTGGCCATTCATGCCGGGCATCATGTAATCGAGGATGATCAGGTCGGGCAGGCGGCCGCGCATCTGGTTCAATGCATCCTCGCCGGATTGCGCGATCATGAATTCAAAATGCTCTATCCCCAATTGCGCCTGCAGCAGTCGGGAATTGCGCGGCTGGTCATCCACCAGCATCACGATCGGCTTGCCTTGATCGGGGTGCAGGGCGGCGATGGTATCGTCGATGTCGGTGTCGAGGCTGGTCATGTGGGGTGATCCTGATTCAATTATTGACAGTCAAAATGGGATTGGCGGGCATGTGCAGGGACTGTTCGTGGCCGGCCAGGGGCGTCAGTGAGTGATGGGCCGCAGCAGCTGGTCCGGCAGCGCGATCGGCAGCTGGCCGGCGGGCTCGGGGTCGCGCAGCGGCAGCCAGACGGTGAAGCGCGAGCCCTTGCCGGGTTCGCTTTCGACCAGCAAGGCCCCGGATTGCAGTTCGACCAGACGCCGTACCATCACCAACCCGAGGCCGGTGCCTTCATACAAGCGGCTGCGCGATGAATCGAGTTGCATGAAGGGCTGGAACAACCGGTACAGGTCGGCTTGCGCGATGCCGACGCCGGTATCGCTGACCGAGATCTCGAGGAATTCCAGGAAGGCAGAGGGCGCCAGCGCGAACAGGCGCCGTTGTTCGTTGCCCTGCTGCGATTCCACCAGGCTGCGCGGCACCAGCCGCATGGCCAGCTTGACCTGGCCGCAATCGGGCGTGAATTTCACCGCATTCGACAGCAGGTTGAAAATGATTTGCCGCGTCTTGCGCGGGTCCAGCCACATGCCCTTGAGTTCGGGCGAGATCGTCTGCACCAGCTGTATGCCACGCGCCGTCGCCTGTTCGCGCATGATGGCCATGCCGCTGGCTGCAAGGTCATTGCCATCGACCATGCCAGACTCGAGCCGCATATTGCCTGATTCGATGGTCGACAGGTCGAGGATGTCGTTGATCAGCTCCAGCAAGTGACGGCCGCTGTTGAGGATGTCATCTGCATATTCCCTGACGGTCGCATCGACCTGCCCGGCCAGCCCGTCGCGGATCACACTGGAAAAGCCGATGATGGCATTGAGCGGCGTGCGCAGTTCATGCGACATGGTCGCCATGAACTCGGTCTTCATCCGCGAGGCCTGTTCGATCTGCCGGTTCTTTTCCTCCAGCAGGCGCGCGGTTTTCTTCGACTCGCTGATGTCGCGTGCAATCGTTGACAAGGTGACGCTGCCATCCGACTGTCGGTGCGCGATCAGTACTTGCGATACCGGTACTTCCTTGCCGTCAGCTTTGACCCAGATGGTTTCGCCGTGCCAGGTGCCATGGGCCAGCGCGTGCGGAATGCCGACGCGCAGCACCTGGTTCAGCGATGCCGGACTGTAGACCCGTTCGCGCTTGATGTCGGCAGCCGGCATGTCGCCGACCCCAAGCAGCTCGCGCATGGCGCGGTTCACGTAAGCGACGCGCCCATCGGGTGTGCTCATCGCGATCAGGTCCGGCGTGCGGTCAATCACGTCCACCAGACGCCGCGCTTCGTCGGACACCTTTTGTTTGTCGTTGAAGGCTTCGCGCATGCGTTTGTACAGGAAAGGCACGGCCAGCAGCACCAGTATCAGCAATGCAAAGAAACCAAAGGCACTGATTTGCGCGCGATCAGACTCGAGCTGTTGCCTGTGCTTGAGAAGCCGCTGCTCTTCGTTGAATACGTCAGCAGCCAGCGCATCGATCTGGCGATCGAGGCCCGTGCCGGCAGAGACGTCGACGGCGGCGGGGCGAGGATGCAGTGAGGACTTCAGTTCGATGTTCCGCTCCAGCCAGTCGATGCGCGAAGCGATGATGATCTTCAGGTGGCGCACGCGCGCCGCTTGTGACGGGTTGTCTGAGACGAGATCGACCAGCACCGCCTCTTCCTTTGACAGCGAGTTCAGCGCTTGCCGGTAGCCAGACAGGTAAGTGCGGTCACCCGTAATCAGGAAGCCGCGCTGCTCCGACTCGGCCTGGTAGACGTATTGCTCAACGCGGCCGATGCTCGCAATGACTTCATGGGAATGAATCACGAAGCGCGTCGCGTCGATGCCCGTGAGTGAGAAATGCCAGGTCAGTCCGGCCAGTATCAGCAAGGCTGCGGCGCCGGCAGCGAAGCTGGTGAACAGGCGTCTTTCGAACGCAGACTGAGGAATCAGAAATTTCATCAAGCTAACCAGGGCGGAAGTCTTCGCCTGCGCATAGGCTTCAATGGTCAATGGAGCGATGGCATGCCATCAAGCAATGCAAGAAGAATTCAATGAGGCAATGGCAGCTTATTCCGATCACCGCACTCACTCTTGTGATGTATCAATGAACTAGTGACCACCGGTAACTTAGAGCGGCTTCAAAGCCCTCGGTCAGGGACTTTGCCAAACGCAAACCTCGACAACCGCAGTGATGTCTAAGATGAGGCCGGGCATCAAGGGGCAGAAGCGGCGATGGCCGCCAACAGGGACCGGTATCAGTTCGCACGAGAAATGTTGCTCTGCAGTACCTCGCAGACCCTTTAGGTCCGAAGAACAATCAAATTATTCATTTTGTTTTTTCTTGGAAATAGAATAAGTTGTCAGGCTTCCGGGCCGAGCGGCGACAGACCAGCCGGTGCCGGATTAGTAAAAAAATAAAAATGAACGGAGATACTTGAGCATGGCTGCCCCCACCCTGGCCGTTCCGGCCGTCCGCAGGTCCTGAGCAGGAGCCTTCATGTCGGACATCATTCTGGAAACCAGAAACCTGACGCGCGAGTTCAAAGGCTTTGTCGCCGTCAATCAGGTGAACCTGCAGGTGCAGCGCGGACATATCCACGCCCTGATCGGCCCCAACGGTGCCGGCAAGACCACCTGTTTCAATCTGTTGACCAAGTTCCTCGCACCGAGTTCGGGGCAGATTCTGTTCAATGGCCGTGACATCACGATGGAGAAGCCGGCGCAAGTGGCGCGCATGGGCATCATTCGTTCATTCCAGATCTCGGCCGTGTTCCCGCACCTGTCGGTACTTGAGAATGTGCGCATCGGCTTGCAACGCAAGCTGGGCACGTCTTTCCATTTCTGGAAGAGCGAAGCCTCGCTCGATGTGCTCAATGAGCGCGCACGGGCCTTGCTCGATGAAGTCGGCTTGTCCGGTTTTGCCGACAGCGTGACCGTGGACCTGCCGTATGGCCGCAAGCGCGCGCTCGAGATTGCGACCACCCTGGCGATGGATCCGGAACTGATGCTGCTGGACGAACCGACGCAGGGCATGGGCCATGAAGACGTGCAGCGCGTGACCGACCTGATCAAAAAGGTATCGGCCGGCCGCACCATCCTGATGGTCGAGCACAACATGAATGTCGTGTCCGGCATCTGCGACCGCATCTCGGTCTTGCAGCGCGGCGCCATCCTTGCCGAAGGCGATTACGCCACCGTGTCGAAGAATCCCCAAGTGCTCGAGGCCTACATGGGCAGCAGCGCCGCCCTCGAGGGAGCGCACTGATGACGAAGGCACTTGAAATCACCGGGCTGCAAGCCTGGTATGGCGAATCGCACATCCTGCACGACGTGAACCTGTCGGTCGAGCAGGGCGAGGTCGTGACGCTGCTGGGCCGCAATGGCGCCGGCCGCACCACGACGCTGCGCGCGATCATGGGCCTGACCGGGCGTCGTACCGGTTCGGTGAAGATCAACGGCGTCGAAGCCATCCAGCTGCCCACGCACCGCATCGCGCATCTGGGCGTCGGCTATTGCCCGGAAGAGCGCGCGATCTTTTCATCGCTGTCGGCCGAAGAGAACCTGATGCTGCCGCCGATGCTGAAAGAAGGCGGCATGTCGGTCGCCGAGATCTACCAGATGTTTCCCAATCTTGAGGAGCGCCGCCACAGCCAGGGAACGCGCCTGTCCGGCGGCGAGCAGCAGATGCTGGCCGTCGCGCGCATCCTGCGCACCGGCGCCAAGCTGCTGCTGCTCGACGAGATTTCCGAAGGACTGGCACCCGTGATCGTGCAGGCGCTCGCGCGCATGATCCTGGCACTGAAGGCAAAGGGCT
>JACCEB010369454.1_pt1 | contig 14758 bp, 8 predicted proteins | sample 7454761 | NCBI WGS metagenome assembly JACCEB01 (sample SAMN15323454, study PRJNA562643) | freshwater metagenome | isolation source: river surface water | place: USA:Blue River Watershed | collected 2017-08-18 | reverse complement strand
GCCCTGAAAGAGTTCTTCGGTGCTTCGCAACTGTCGCAGTTCATGGACCAGACCAACCCGCTGGCCGAGATCACCCACAAGCGCCGCGTGTCGGCCTTGGGCCCAGGTGGTTTGACCCGCGAGCGTGCAGGCTTTGAAGTGCGCGACGTGCACGTGACCCACTACGGTCGTGTGTGCCCGATTGAAACACCCGAAGGCCCGAACATCGGTCTGATCAACTCGCTGGCGTTGTACGCCCGACTGAACGAGTACGGTTTCATCGAAACCCCCTACCGCCGCGTGGTCGATGGCAAAGTCACGATGGACATCGACTACCTGTCGGCCATCGAAGAAGGCAAATACGTCATTGCCCAGGCCAATGCGGCCTTGGACAAGGATGGCAAGCTGACCGGTGACCTGGTTTCTGCCCGTGAAAAAGGCGAATCCATCCTGTGTGGTGCCGAGCGCATCCAGTACATGGACGTGTCGCCCGCCCAGATCGTGTCCGTGGCCGCATCGTTGGTGCCGTTCCTCGAGCACGATGACGCCAACCGCGCTTTGATGGGCGCCAACATGTCGCGTCAGGCCGTGCCTGTGCTGCGCCCTGAAAAGCCCATGGTCGGTACCGGCATCGAGCGCGTCGCAGCGGTCGACTCCGGCACTGTGGTGACTGCCACGCGTGGCGGCATCGTGGACTATGTGGACGCAACCCGCATCGTGATCCGCGTCAACGACGCAGAGGCGGTGGCAGGTGAAGTCGGTGTGGACATCTACAACCTGATCAAATACCAGCGTTCCAACCAGAACACCAACATCCACCAGCGCCCCATCGTCAAGCGTGGCGACAAGCTGGCCAAGGGTGACGTGATCGCCGACGGCGCATCGACCGACCTGGGCGAAATCGCCATCGGTCAGAACATGCTGATCGCCTTCATGCCCTGGAACGGCTACAACTTCGAAGACTCGATCTTGATCAGCGAGCGCGTGGTGGCAGAAGACCGCTACACCTCGATCCACATCGAAGAACTCGTGGTCATGGCCCGCGACACCAAGTTGGGCGCTGAAGAAATTTCACGCGATATCCCCAACCTGTCCGAGCAGCAGCTGGGTCGCCTCGACGACTCCGGCATCATCTACGTGGGTGCCGAAGTGCAGCCTGGTGATGTGCTGGTCGGCAAGGTCACCCCCAAGGGCGAAACGACCCTCACCCCTGAAGAGAAGCTGCTGCGCGCCATCTTCGGCGAGAAGGCTTCCGACGTGAAAGACACCTCGCTGCGCGTGGACCAGGGCTCGCAAGGCACTGTGATCGACGTGCAGGTGTTCACCCGCGAAGGCATTCAGCGCGACAAGCGTGCCCAGCAGATCATTGACGACGAACTCAAGCGTTTCCGTCTGGACTTGAACGACCAGCTGCGCATTGTGGAAGCCGACGCATTTGACCGCATTGAGAAACTGCTGGTGGGCCGCGTGGCCAACGGTGGTCCTCAAAAACTGGCCAAAGGCACCAAGATCGACAAGGCCTACATGGCCTCGGTCGAGAAGTTCCATTGGTTCGACATTCGTCCTGCAGAAGACGATGTGGCCATGCAGCTCGAGTCGATCAAGAACTCGCTGGAGCAGACCCGCCACAGCTTCGACTTGTCGTTCGAAGAAAAGCGCAAGAAGCTCACACAAGGCGACGAGTTGCCAGCTGGCGTGCTCAAAATGGTCAAGGTGTATCTGGCCGTCAAACGCCGCTTGCAGCCTGGCGACAAGATGGCCGGCCGTCACGGCAACAAGGGTGTGGTCTCCAAGATCGTGCCTGTCGAAGACATGCCTTACATGGCCGACGGCACACCTGCCGACATCGTGCTGAACCCGTTGGGCGTGCCTTCGCGCATGAACGTGGGTCAGGTGCTGGAAGTCCACCTGGGCTGGGCAGGCAAGGGCATTGGTCAGCGCATTGGCAACATGCTGCAAGCCGAAACCCAGCGTCTGGAAAAGATTGCCGAGCTGCGCAAGCTGTTCGAGCAGTTGTACAACAGCATGGGCCGCAAGGAAGACTTGTCGCAGCTGACGGACGATGAAGTGTTGGCCATGGCCGACAACCTCAAAGAAGGTTTCCCCTTCGCCACGCCCGTGTTCGACGGTGCAGCCGAAGAAGAAATCCGCGCGATGTTGCACCTGGCTTACCCCGATGACTTGGCCAAGGCCAAAGGTCTGACAGCCACACGCACACAAGCCAACTTGTTCGACGGTCGCACGGGCGATGCCTTTGACCGTCCCACCACCATTGGCTACATGCACTTCCTGAAGTTGCACCACCTGGTGGACGACAAGATGCACGCCCGCTCGACCGGTCCTTACAGCTTGGTCACGCAGCAGCCGCTGGGTGGTAAAGCGCAGTTCGGTGGTCAGCGTTTCGGTGAGATGGAAGTGTGGGCGCTCGAAGCCTATGGCGCTTCTTATGTTCTGCAAGAGATGCTCACCGTCAAGTCGGACGACGTGCAAGGCCGTACCAAGGTGTACGAGAGCATTGTCAAAGGCGAACACTCCATCGAAGCGGGCATGCCCGAGTCGTTCAACGTGCTGGTCAAGGAAATCCGTTCGCTGGGCCTTGACATCGAGCTCGAGCGTTCTTAATTCACAGGCAAAGGATTCAAACCATGAAATCACTACTCGACCTGTTCAAGCAGTTCACGCCCGATGACCACTTCGATGCCATCCGCATCGGTCTGGCATCGCCCGAGAAGATCCGTTCGTGGTCTTTCGGCGAAGTGAAAAAGCCGGAAACCATCAACTACCGTACCTTCAAGCCCGAGCGCGATGGTCTGTTTTGCGCCAAGATTTTTGGCCCCATCAAAGACTACGAATGCCTGTGCGGCAAGTACAAACGCCTCAAGCACCGTGGCGTGATCTGCGAGAAGTGCGGCGTTGAAGTCACACAGACCAAAGTGCGTCGCGAGCGCATGGGCCACATCGACCTGGCCGCGCCTTGCGCCCACATCTGGTTCCTGAAGTCGCTGCCTTCGCGTCTGGGCCTGGTGCTCGACATGACGCTGCGCGACATCGAGCGCGTGCTTTACTTTGAAGCTTACGTGGTGACCGACCCCGGCATGACCCCGCTGAAGAAATTCAGCATCATGTCCGAGGACGACTACGACGCCAAGGTCAAGGAATACGGTGACGAATTCACCGCCAAGATGGGCGCCGAAGGCATCCGCGAGTTGCTCGAAGGCATCGACATCGAAAGCGAAATCGAGCGTCTGCGTGGCGATCTGACCGGCTCCGAATTGAAGGTCAAGAAAAACTCCAAGCGCCTCAAAGTGCTGGAAGCCTTCAAGAAGTCGGGCATCAAGCCCGGCTGGATGGTGCTCGAAGTGCTGCCCGTGTTGCCACCGGACCTGCGTCCGCTGGTGCCGCTGGACGGTGGCCGCTTTGCGACCTCCGACCTGAACGACCTGTACCGCCGCGTCATCAACCGCAACAGCCGTCTGCGCCGTCTGCTGGAATTGAAGGCCCCTGAAATCATTGCCCGCAACGAAAAGCGGATGCTGCAAGAAGCCGTGGACAGCTTGCTGGACAACGGCCGCCGTGGCAAGGCCATGACCGGTGCCAACAAGCGCGCCCTGAAGTCCTTGGCCGACATGATCAAAGGCAAGAGCGGTCGTTTCCGTCAGAACTTGCTGGGCAAGCGCGTGGACTACTCCGGTCGTTCCGTGATCACCGTGGGCCCAACCCTCAAGCTGCACCAGTGCGGTCTGCCCAAGTTGATGGCGATTGAGTTGTTCAAGCCCTTCATCTTTGCGCGTCTCGAAGCCATGGGCATCGCGACCACCATCAAGGCCGCCAAGAAAGAAGTCGAAGCCGGCACCCCGGTGGTGTGGGACATCCTGGAAGAGGTCATCAAAGAGCACCCCGTGATGCTCAACCGTGCGCCGACGCTGCACCGTTTGGGTATCCAGGCGTTTGAGCCCTTGCTGATCGAAGGCAAAGCCATTCAGTTGCACCCCCTCGTTTGCGCGGCCTTCAACGCCGACTTCGACGGTGACCAGATGGCCGTTCACGTGCCCCTGTCGGTGGAAGCCCAGATGGAAGCCCGCACCCTGATGCTGGCTTCGAACAACATCCTGTTCCCAGCTTCGGGCGAGCCTTCCATTGTTCCTTCGCAGGACGTGGTGCTGGGTCTGTACTACGCGACCCGCGACCGCATCAATGCCAAAGGTGAAGGCCTGATCTTCTCCGACATCGGTGAAGTGCAGCGTGCTCTGGACGCCGGTGCCGTGGAGTTGACCGCCAAGATCAACGTTCGCATGACCGAATGGACCAAGGACAAAGCCACCGGTGAATTCATTCCGTCGGTGTCGATGGTGGAAACCACCGTGGGCCGCGCCTTGCTGTCCGAGATCCTGCCCAAGGGCCTGCCCTTCAGCAACCTGAACAAGGCGCTGAAGAAAAAGGAAATCTCCAAGCTGATCAACACATCGTTCCGCAAGTGCGGTCTGAAAGAGACCGTGGTGTTTGCCGACAAACTGTTGCAAAACGGTTTCCGTCTGGCCACACGCGCCGGCATCTCGATCGGCATCGACGACATGCTGGTGCCGCCTGAGAAGCCCGCCATCATCGAAGCCGCCGAAAAAGAAGTCCGCGACATCGAGCAGCAATACGTCTCTGGTCTCGTGACCGCTGGCGAGCGCTACAACAAGGTGGTGGACATCTGGGGCAAAGCCGGTGACGTCGTCTCCAAGGTGATGATGGACCAGTTGCGCAAGGAAAAGACCATTGACCGTCACGGCAAGGAAGTCGATCAGGAATCGTTCAACTCGATTTACATGATGGCCGACTCCGGTGCCCGCGGTTCTGCAGCGCAGATTCGCCAGCTGGCCGGTATGCGTGGCCTGATGGCCAAACCTGACGGCTCCATCATCGAGACCCCCATCACGGCGAACTTCCGTGAAGGTCTGAACGTGTTGCAGTACTTCATCTCGACACACGGTGCCCGTAAGGGTCTGGCCGACACGGCTTTGAAGACTGCCAACTCAGGTTACCTGACCCGTCGTCTGGTGGATGTGACCCAAGACTTGGTGGTGACCGAGCTCGATTGCGGCACTTCGGATGGCTCGCTGATGCGCGCGATCGTTGAAGGTGGTGAAGTGATCGAATCGCTGCGCGACCGTATCCTGGGCCGCACCGTGGCCGAAGATGTGTTGCACCCCGAAACACGTGCTGTTCTGGCTGCTGCGGGCGTGATGCTCGAGGAAGACCTGATCGACGAACTCGAAGCCGCTGGCGTCGACGAAGTCAAGGTCCGTACCGCATTGACTTGCGAGACCCGCTTTGGTTTGTGCGCCAAGTGCTATGGCCGCGATCTGGGCCGTGGTGGTCTGGTGAACAACGGCGAAGCCGTGGGTGTGATTGCCGCTCAGTCGATTGGCGAGCCCGGCACGCAGCTGACCATGCGGACTTTCCACATCGGTGGTGCGGCTTCGCGTGCAGCGGTGGCCTCCAGCGTGGAAGCCAAGTCCAACGGCATCATCGGCTTCAATGCCACGATGCGCTATGTGACCAACTCCAAGGGCGAGCTGGTGGTGATTTCCCGTTCTGGCGAAATCGTGATCCACGAGCATGGCCGTGAGCGTGAGCGTCACAAGGTGCCTTACGGTGCCATCTTGTCGGTCAAGGCCGACCAGACCATCAAGGCCGGCACCATTTTGGCCAACTGGGACCCATTGACCCGCCCGATCATCACGGAATTCGCCGGTCAGGTGAAGTTCGAGAACATCGAAGAAGGCTTGACCGTGGCCAAGCAGCTCGACGAAGTCACGGGTTTGTCCACCTTGGTGGTCATTGACCCCAAGCGCCGCGGCGCGGCCAAGGTCGTCCGCCCCCAAGTCAAACTGATCGACGCGCAAGGCAAAGAAGTCAAGATCCCCGGCACCGACCACTCGGTGACGATTGGCTTCCAGATCGGCTCGCTGATCCAGGTGCGCGACGGCATGGACGTGGGCCCAGGCGAAGTGCTGGCCCGTATCCCGGTCGAAGGTCAGAAGACACGAGACATCACCGGCGGTTTGCCCCGTGTGGCCGAACTGTTCGAAGCCCGCACCCCCAAAGACAAGGGCATGCTGGCCGAGATCACCGGTACCGTGTCGTTCGGCAAGGAAACCAAAGGCAAGGTCCGCTTGCAGATCACCGACCCTGAAGGCAAGGTCTGGGATGAACTGATCCCCAAAGAGAAGAACATCCTGGTGCACGAAGGCCAAGTGGTCAACAAGGGCGAGAGCATTGTGGACGGCCCGGCCGACCCACAAGACATCTTGCGTCTGTTGGGCATCGAAGAGCTGGCCCGCTACATCGTGGACGAAGTGCAGGACGTGTACCGTTTGCAAGGCGTGAAGATCAACGACAAGCACATTGAAGTGATTGTTCGTCAGATGTTGCGTCGTGTGGTGGTCGAGAGCGTCGGTGACTCCAACTACATCTCCGGTGAGCAGGTGGAGCGCTCCGAAATGCTCAACACCAACGATGCGCTGCTGCGTGAAGGCAAGATTCCCGCGACTTTCAGCAACTTGCTGCTGGGTATCACGAAGGCTTCCTTGTCGACCGACTCGTTCATCTCGGCCGCTTCCTTCCAGGAAACGACCCGTGTGTTGACCGAGGCGGCCATCATGGGCAAGCGCGACGAGCTGCGTGGTCTGAAGGAAAACGTGATCGTGGGCCGCTTGATTCCTGCTGGTACCGGCTTGGCTTACCACCAGGCCCGCAAGGTCAAGGATGCCATGGACGACGCCGAGCGTCGCGCCATTGCAGACGCTGAGGCCGCCGATCTGGCGGGTCCTGCGACCGAAGACACCGTCACCGATGCAGGCGAAGCTGCCTGAGTGACGCGTTCACCCTTCGTCTGGTGAACAACGTGAACAGCCCCTGCACCGTTTGGCGGTCAGGGGCTGTTTTTATGGCGAGGAATCGAAAGAGGTGAAAGCATGGGGGCGTTGATTTTGGGTCTGCTGCTGGCCATCGCTGTGTTTTGGGCGGTGGGCGCGCACAACCGTCTGGTGCGTTTGCGTGCCGAGGTGGTTCGGCAATGGAGCAGTGTCGATGCGGTTTGGCTGCGCCTGGTGGTTCGCATGCAAGGCGGCATTGCCGCCCGACAGTCCATGGCTGGGGCAGAGGGGGCCGATGATCTACAAGCCCTGCAGTCAGCGTGCGATGAGTTGCTGGAAGCCTTGTCTCAAGCACGTTTGCAAGCGCTCGATGCAGAAAGTCAAAAGCAGGTTTTGGTGCAGCACCAAAAAGTGGTGGCCGAAATCCGACGCATGTTGCAAACGGAAAACGATGCGGTCAAGCCAGACCTGGAAATCGCCTTGAATCGCATGCGGCAAACGCTGCCTGCAGCGCTCATCCCCTACCACGTGGCCGCAGTCGCCTACAACGAGGCCTTGGCCATGCGCCCAGCTTCCTGGCTGGCCAGGCGCTTGAAACTTCAACCCGCGATGCGGATGGATTTGTCCATGGGGGCCGCTTGAGCCCCGCCTGAAAGCAACGATGACAGCAAACGACCCGTCCCAGGCCCCCCGCACAATGGCTCAGTCAGCACCGTTGTGGCGTCTGCTGCAAGCCACGGCGGCGGCTGTGCAGGCGACACGTCAGGGTCGGTCGCTGACCGCACAGCTTGACAGCGTGCCACACGAGTTGCGGCCTGGTGTGCAGGCTTTGAGTTTTCAGGTGCTCAGGCAACTCGGGCGTGCCACGGCCTTGCGTGAGCGCTTGGCGGCCAAAACCCCACCGCCAGCGGTAGACGCTTTGTTGTGCGCCGCATTGGCCTTGTGCTGGCGCGATGAGGATGCGCCTTACCCCATCCATACATTGGTCAACCAGACGGTGGAAGCCGCGCGCAAGCAGAGGAGCACCCAAGCTCAAAGCGGGTTCATCAACGCCTGTTTGCGACGCTTCATGCGCGAACGAGAGGCCTTGGTTCTGCAAACCAACCCAGACCTTCAGGCCCAATGGAACCATCCGCGCTGGTGGGTGGAGCGTTTGCAAACAGACCACCCCTTGCATTGGCAGCTGCTCTTGACGCAGGCACAACAAGCTGCGCCCATGACTCTGCGGGTGAACACCCGCCATCACAGCGTCGCCGCTTATCAAGAGCAACTTCAGGCCATAGGGCTGCAGTCCAAGCCCGTGGGTGCACAGGGCTTGCAATTGGTCAAGGCGGTGCCCGTGCACCAGTTGCCTGGTTTTTCAGCGGGGCATGTTTCGGTGCAGGACGCTGCGGCCCAAGTGGCCGCGCCGCTGTTGATGCAAGGTCTGGATGTCGCCAAACCATGGCGAATTCTGGACGCTTGTGCCGCGCCGGGTGGAAAAACCGGGCATCTGCTCGAGGTTTGTCCCCAGGCGCAAGTGCTGGCGCTGGACGTGGACGCGGCGCGCTGTGAGCGCATCCATCAGAATTTGCAGCGTTTGGGGCTGCCCGCCCAAGTAAAGGCGGCCGATGCTGGAGAGCCTGCATCCTGGTGGGATGGCGTGCTGTTTGACGCGGTTTTGCTGGACGCGCCTTGCACGGCTTCGGGCATTGTGCGCAGGCACCCGGATGTGCGCTGGCTGCGCCGTCCCACGGACAGCGCGCAATTGGCCCGCACCCAGGCAGCGCTGCTCAAAGCGCTTTGGCCCTTGGTCAAGCCGGGTGGGCGCCTGCTGTATTGCACTTGTTCGGTCTTCAAAGCCGAGGGCGACGAGATGGTGCAAGCGTTTCTTCAGCGCAACACCGACGCCTTAATGCGGCCTTCTCCAGGGCATTTGATACCCGGGCAGCCCCCGGGGAGCCTGCCAGTCGAGCACAATCCACTGGGTGAACATGACGGGTTTTATTACGCATTGCTGGAAAAGCGCCTGGGCTGAGCCTTGGCGCTGGTGCGGCTGGGCTTTAGGCGCCTGGCTGTTTGTCACGTCTTCTGCCTGGGCGCAAAGCTCCACGGCGGAGCTGACCGAGTTGCGCGCCGAGCGGCGTGAAGCAGCGCTGTACCTGACGGCGCAGCTGAAACTTGAACTGGGACCTGCTGTGGAAGACGCCTTGGTCAAAGGGCTGGCGGTGCATTTTGTGGCCGAGGCCGAGGTCTTGCGGGACCGCTGGTATTGGTATGACCGCAAAGTGGGCGCAGCGACCCGTTATTACCGGCTTGCTTTTCAGCCTTTGACACGGCGTTGGCGCTTGAACGTCTCGAACGAACCGATTTCAGGCACAGGTTTGGCGGGCAGCATCTCACAAAATTTCGAGACCCTCTCTGAAGCCTTGGATGTGGTTCGGCGGCAATCGGGCTGGAAAGTGGCTGACATGGCCGAACTGGACGCGGAGGCGCGTCAATACCTGACTTACCGTTTCCGGCTGGACATTTCGCAGTTGCCGAGGCCTTTCCAGATCGCTGCCGGCAACCAGTCCGAATGGAATGTGTCCGTGGCGCGGCAGTTGCGCCTGACCGCAGACATGGTGCGCTGAGATGGGGCTGTCGATCAACCGGTCGGAAATGCAGGCGCTGCGGGCATCGCGCGCCAGCCGCTGGTTGCTGGGCCTGGGCGCACTGGCGATGGTGGTGATTGGATTGGGCCTGCTGGTGCTGATGACCCAAGCCACAGGCAATCGAGAAAGGTACAACCAGAATTACGAATGGTTGGCACTGATCAATGCCGTGGTGGCCAGTGGTTTGTTGATCACCATCTTGTGGGGCGCCGTCAAGCTGCTGTTGCGATTGAGGCGTGGTCAATTTGGCTCCCGATTGCTGGTCAAGCTCGCAGGCATCTTTGCGCTGGTGGGCGTGGTGCCAGGCGTGCTGATCTACGTGGTGTCTTACCAGTTTGTCTCGCGCTCGATCGAGAGCTGGTTTGACGTGAAAGTCGAGGCGGCGTTGGTGGCCGGTTTGAACCTAGGGCGGGCCACACTCGACACATTGAGCACCGACCTGTCCAAGCAAGCCCGAGTCGCTGCGACGCAATTGAGTGATGTGCCCGATGTGAGTGCCGGTATCGCGCTGGAAAAAATGCGGGAACAGATCGGTGTCAGTGATGCGGTGCTCTGGACGGCGAGTGGTCGCATGGTGGCCAGTGCCGGTCAATCCCGATTCCAGATTCGCCCCGAACGCCCCCCGCTTCAACAACTCAAGGATGCACGTCAAAAAGGCAGCGTTGAATGGGTCGAGGGTTTTGACGAAGCCACGCCCGGCAGTGACAAGGGCCGCATCAAGGTGCTGGTCTTGTTGCCTCAAACAGGACTCGCATTCGACGAAGACAGACGCCTGCTTCAAGTGACGCAAGACTTGCCGCCAACGTTGGTCAACAACGCGCTGGAAGTGCAGGCGGCCTATCGTGAATACCAAGAGCGGGCGCTTGCACGCGAAGGCCTGCGCCGCATGTACATCGGCACCTTGACCCTCAGCTTGTTTCTGGCGGTGCTGGGAGCCATCTTGCTGGCCGTGGTCTTGGGCAATCAGTTGGCGCGGCCGCTGCTTTTGCTGGCGCACGGCATGCGTCAGGTGGCTTCTGGCGATCTGACACCCAAGCTGGCCTTGCAAGGCAAGGATGAACTCGGTGGTTTGACCCGCTCTTTTGCAGACATGACGCAGCAGCTGCTGGACGCCAGAACCCATGTGCAGCGCAGTCTGGTGCAGTTGGACACGGCGCGGGGCAATTTGCAAACCATCCTCGATAACCTGACGGCGGGCGTCATGGTGCTCGACGCGCAGGGCGTGATCCAGTCGGCTAACCCTGGTGCAACACGCATCTTGCGTGTGCCCGTGGCGGCACACCAAGGCTTGCCTTTGACTCAATTGCCCGGGCTGGAAAGTTTTGCCCAGGGTGTGGCGGACCAGTTTGCGATGTTGCGCTTGGACAAGGATGCACACGAGCTGGACCATTGGCAAAAATCTTTCGAGATCCACGCCACAGGTCAGGGTTTGACCGAAACCGCGGTGACCTTGCTGGCCCGTGGTGCTGTGCTGCCGGATGGCATGCGCCTGTTGGTGTTCGATGACATTTCTGAAATCGTTTCTGCAGAACGCGCGCAAGCCTGGGGTGAGGTGGCCAGACGCCTGGCCCATGAAATCAAGAATCCGCTGACCCCGATACAGCTGTCTGCAGAGAGACTGCAGCGCAAACTGATTGGCAAGCTTGATGCGCAGGACGATGCGGTGCTCCACAAATCGGTTAAAACCATCGTGGACCAGGTGGACGCCATGAAGCGCTTGGTCAACGAGTTCCGTGACTACGCCCGACTGCCCTCGGCCGATCTGAAGCCTGTGCAGCTCAATGCGCTGATTTCAGATTTGATGGTCTTGTACATCAACGAACCCGCCGATCAAATTCCACGTGCGCCTGTGATCACTGCGCTGGACCCTGCATGCCCCCCGATCTTGGGTGACGAGCAGCAGCTCAGGCAGGTGATTCACAACCTGCTTCAAAACGCACAAGACGCGTGTGAGGTCAAAGGCGTGGTGCCACAAGACGCTCGGGTGGGTTTGCGTACCGAATGGCATGCTTCGCGCAACCGGGTTCGCTTGATCGTGACCGATACAGGCCCCGGCTTCGAGCCCAATATTCTCAAGCGTGCGTTTGAACCGTATGTCACGACCAAGGCCAAAGGTACCGGTTTAGGGTTGGCGGTGGTGAAGAAAATTGCCGACGAACATGCCGCCAAAATAGAGCTTGGCAATGTGATGCAGGATGGCGAAATCAAAGGCGCGCAAGTCTCGTTATCATTCGCACTGGAATCCACGGTGGGCCACACGCATCAGCCCGCCCATTGAACAGAGACAAGACAGACACTATGGCAAATATTTTGGTGGTTGACGATGAGCTGGGCATACGTGACCTGCTCTCAGAAATCCTGTTTGACGAGGGGCATCAAGTTGAACTCGCCGAAAATGCAGCCATGGCTCGTGAAGTGCGTCTGCGCATGCGTCCCGATCTCGTGCTGTTGGACATCTGGATGCCGGACACCGATGGCGTCACGCTCTTGAAAGAGTGGGCAACGGCGGGCTTGCTCAATATGCCCGTCATCATGATGAGCGGACACGCCACCATCGACACGGCGGTTGATGCGGTCAAGATTGGCGCACACGCCTTTCTGGAAAAACCCATCACCTTGCAAAAACTGCTGACCGCTGTAGAGCAGGGTCTGGCCCGTGACCAAGTGAAGCAGGCGGTGGCTTCCGCCTCTGCATCGCAAGCAGTGACCTTGTCATCTGCTTTGGCAAACGGTGAAGCGATCGGTGCGGCGCTGGCGGTCCAGCAAACCTTCGACCTTGATCGCCCACTGCGCGAAGCGCGCGATGCGTTTGAGAAGGCTTATTTTGAGTTCCATCTCGCCCACGAAGCAGGTTCCATGACCAAGGTGGCCGAAAAGACGGGTCTCGAGCGTACGCACCTCTACAGAAAACTCAAGCAGTTGGGCGTTGATTTGTCCCGCAGCAAGCGCCTCGTTTGATTTGTCTGAACTTCCTTCAAAAAGACCCCATTGGCTCTGCTATAATTTCTGCTCCGGCCCGGTAGCTCAGTTGGTAGAGCAGCGGATTGAAAATCCGCGTGTCGGCAGTTCGATTCTGCCCCAGGCCACCAAGTTTTCACTTGCAAATCAAGCACTTACGCCTCCGGGCTAAGTGCTTTTTTTGTGATTTTTTAATTACACGGTTATTGCACGTTTTTTCCAAGGTTGACTCAAAACCGCTTGCAGCCTTAAAATACGGGCATGCGGGAAAAAGCAGAAGAGACCATAGTCGTTAGGGCAAATGAGATTCGTCTGGTGCGAAGGCCCGACTCTGACCGCTGGCAAGCACACTACAAAGTTGAAGCCATTGGGCGCTGGCTGCGCAAGGCAACGGGCACTGCGGACTTGGACAAAGCCAAGTCCATTGCGGAAGAAAAGTGGATGGAGGCCCGTATCCTGGCCCGTTCTGGCCATCCCGTGATTTCCAAGAAATTCAAGGCAGTGGCAGAAACGGTGCTGCTGACGCTGGAGGCCAAGATTGCAGCCGATGGTACCAAGCGCGGCAGCAATAACGACTACCTGGCCACCATCAAGGGCTACCTGATCCCGTTTTTTGGCAACTACAACGTGGACAGGGTCACTACAGACGTTTTCAACGACTTTTGCGAGTGGCGTAGGCAGAAGGTCGGCAAAGAACTGAGCCAAAGCGCGCAGTCCAACCACAACGCTGCATTGAACCTGGTGTTTGATCACGCGGTGGAAAAAGGCTTCATGACCACCCTACAGCGGCCTGTGCTGAAAAATACGGGCGAGGCAGGGGGTAGGCGCCCAGACTTCTCTGTGAAGGAAGTAGAGGCCATTTGCGCCCATTTGCCAGGGTGGATCAATGACGCTCGTTTGGAACGCAGCCGAATGATTCGTGAGCTGCTGGCGGTCTATATCCCGTTTGTGGCTGCCACAGGCATGCGTCCAGGCACCGAAATCGAGTTTCTGGAGTGGCGGCACCTGGAAGTGCACAACATGGGCGAAGAGCCCGTTATCTACGCACATATCCAGCGGGGCAAGACGGTCAAGAAGGGTAAGCCCATGGGGGCGGTGCTGCACCGAAGCTGCTGGCTGCTGCTGGAGAAGATTCGGCAATTCACTCCTGAGCTGGCAGACAAAACGCTGTATCAGGTTCTGGACGAGAAGCCAGCACTGAAGATTTTCCGGATGCGGGATGGAACCCAACCCAACCAATTGAGTAAGCAGTTCAAGCAACTGCTCATTGAACTCAAGATGCTGGACTGCCCAATCACAGGGGATGAACGCACCCTGTATAGCCTGCGGCACTATGCGATCACTCAGCTGGTTGCAAAGGGGCTAACAGCCGAACAGATTCAAAGTCAGGTGCGTACCAGTGCAGTGATGATTGCCAAGTATTACAACCACATGAAGCCCTTGATGAACGCGGCGCAGTTCGCTGGGCAAGGTTCTGGGCAAGCGGGTGACGAGATCAGTCAGATCATCAACAACACACCCAATGACAACATGCTGCACTTTGCAGAGATCACAACGGGCTTGAGCTTGTCGCTGGTCATGCAGAACAAGCCAGCAGTTGACGAGCTACGCGAGGCTTTGAATCAGGCCTCTGCTGGCGCAGCCCCCATCTGAACGCGAGGAGCATGAGATGACCAAACCCGATCTCACGGCCGAAAAATCAGTTCGCGAGCAGTTGCATGACTTGTTTTTGGCTATGGCTCAGCGGTCATTTGCCGCGAGCATGGTCTGCTTGAATCGTGTGAACTTCTACGATGGGGTCATAGCTCGGGTAGAAACAGGTGGGGACATTTCAGCGGATGTACCTGAAGTAGCAGGCAAGTCTGTGGCGGAAGTCGTGGCTGTAGCCCGAAAGCTGCGCCAGCAAGCTGCTGGCGCAGCCATCAGCGCGTGGGAGTTGTCGGCAGCATTAGCGGTTAGCTTTCGTACGACCGTGCGTTCAGTGGATGCCGATGGTGAGTTGATCCCGCAGTACGACGTGGAGCATGTAGCGAACACAGAAGCGGGCCAGGTCCGAGTTGCCATCAAGACTTGGCGCAGGAATCTGGATGTCGAAGTGGTTGGCTCGGACGCTGGTGTCAACGCTTTGAACGCTCAGATGGCGTTTGGAGCGTTGACGGCATGAGGCGCTGTGGACGGGGGTTCAAATCCCCCCAGCTCCACCATATGCAAAACCCCAACTCGTCTGAGTTGGGGTTTTTTCTTGGGCGATCACGCGTGTTGCCCCGTGTTCTTGCGGGTTCATGCGGAAACTTGCGGACTTCGCCCTCTGCACTACCAGGCCGG
>JACCEB010099368.1_pt1 | contig 14766 bp, 12 predicted proteins | sample 7454761 | NCBI WGS metagenome assembly JACCEB01 (sample SAMN15323454, study PRJNA562643) | freshwater metagenome | isolation source: river surface water | place: USA:Blue River Watershed | collected 2017-08-18 | reverse complement strand
GCCAAGCGTAATCGGCATAAGTTTGACCACGGACGGTGGCCATGGCCTTGGGCACGTTGATGGCAAACTCATGCGGCGGCGCATACTGACAAGCATGCAAACACGCACCGCAGTTGTGGCACAAGTTTGCCAAGTAGTGAATGTCGGCTTTGCCAAACTCCAAGCGCCTCGTCATGGCGGGGAACACGGCACAAAACCCTTCGCAATAGCGACAGCCATTGCAAATTTGAAGTTGTCTCGCAACTTCTTGTTCTGAACCGGTTAAAAGAATTTCACCACGCGCCAAGGCAGTGGCTTCTTGTGTGAGTTGCTGTAATGTTTGCATGGTTGTTCGATTCAAGCAGACACCGATGTGTCTAAGTCAGCGGTGCCCTGCATCACCTGTTGCGCCAAGGTGGGCACAGAGGCTGGCGTACCCAATGCGGCGCGCGCAGCCTGCTCGCCAGAGATGCGGCCAAACGCCGTGCCAATGGTCATGCCTACGCCCGCGGTATAGCCCTTGCCCAACACGTTGCCGGCCATCATTTCGCCTGACACAAACAAATTGGGACTGGCTTGGTTGTTGAAGCGCACCGCTGTGGTCTCGTCGGTTTTCAAACCTAAATAGGTGAAAGTCACGCCTGGCTTGACGGGGTATGCATAGAAGGGCGCGGTGTCGAGTGGCAAAGCCCAATGTGTTTTGGCGGGCGTCACGCCTTCGGTGTGGCAATCGTCCAGCACGGTGTGGTCAAAATGACCAGGCACACAGGCTTGGTTGTAGGCATTCAAGGTGGCCATGAAGGTGTCCACATTCAGGCCTAGTTTTTGTGCCAACTCTGGCAGCGTTTGGGCTACGGTGCCTGCGAACACGGGCGGCATGAACCGTCCCACGGCTTTGGCATCGGTAATGGAGTAGCCAATTTGGCCGGGTTGCTGGGCCACCAAGCGGCCCCAAATGGCATAGCGCTTGGGCCAGAAGTCTTCGCCTTCGTCGTAAAAGCGTTCTGCGTTTTTATTGACCACTACACCCAAAGAAACACAATCAATGCGTGTGCAGATGCCGCCGTCATACAGCGGGGCACGCGCATCAATGGCCACCATGTGCGCTTGCGTAGGATCGCCAATTTGATCGGCGCCGCGCTCTAGCAAATGCTTGAGCAGCGTGCCCTGATTGAACTTGGTGCCGCGAATCAGGAAATTGTCGGCAGGAAATTCACCTTGTGCGTTTTGGCCCCAAGCTTCTTTCAACCAAGGAATATTGGACTCAAAACCACCCGCAGCCATGACACAGGCTTTGGCAGTGATGCGCTCGGTGCGCAAGACTTCACCCGTTGGTGATTTGTGCTTGACCACTGCCGCTTTGAAAACGCCGTCTTCAAGTTCGAGTTCGTTCACTTCCGCGTTGTACTGAATTTGAATGCCCAGTTTTTCGGCGCTGCGGTAATACGCGTTGATGAGGGCTTTGCCGCCCCCCATGAAAAACGCGTTGGTGCGCGCGGTGTGCAAAGCACCCGACAAAGAAGGCTGGAAACGCACACCATGTTTGACCATCCAAGGACGGCAATGGTGAGAATGGCGAATGGCCAAGCGAGCCAAATGCTCGTCAGTCAATCCGCCTGTGACTTTCAGCAGATCTTGCCAAAATTCTTCTTCGGGATAAGCCTCAATCAAAACATCTTGAGGGGCGTCATGCATGCAACGCAGATTGCGTGTGTGCATCGAGTTGCCACCCCGCCATTCACGCGGCGCAGACTCGAGCACCATGACACTGGCGCCCGCTTCTCGGGCCATCAGGGCTGCGCTCAAAGCAGCGTTGCCGCCACCAATGACCAAAACATCAAGGCTCATCCCAACACTCCGGTATTTAGAACTGATAGCGGCGCAAGCCACCGTCGACAGGAATCACGGCGCCCGTGATGTAACTGGCCAAAGGCGATGACAAGAAGGTGACCAAGTTGGCCATGTCTTCGGGTTCGCCATACCGGCCCATGGGGATTTCGTTTTCGCACTGCCACTGACGGTATTCAGGGGTGTAGTTGCGGAAAATTTGTTCTGAATGAATACGGCCAGGCGGAATGCAATTGACGGTGATGCCGTGTGGGCCCACCATGCGTGACAAACCTTTGGCCCAGCTGTGAATACCGGCTTTGGCGCAGAAGGCGCCGTTGACGTGATCGGGTTCGCTTTTGCCAGTGATGTTGATGATGCGGCCCCATTTGCGCGAAATCATTTGATCGATCAGGGCATCGGCCACCTGGCGTGGACGGTGAAAGTTCAAGGTAATGGCTTCTTGCCAAGCATCTTCGCTGACGTGCAAATCTTTGAAGCTGCGGGAGCCGCCTGCATTGTTAACCAAAATGTCGACATGGCCCAGGCCTTGAATGGCAGCGGCTGTGAGTTTGGCGGCAGCATCTTCTGGGTAAAGGTCAGATTCAATGATGACCGGGCGGTGGCCACCTGCAGCCACAATTTCGTCGGCCACTTCTTGCAACTTGTCGGTGCGGCGCGCTGAAATTGCCAATTTGACGCCCTCGGCCGCCAACGCTTTGGCGATGCCGCGCCCAATGCCCACGCTGGCACCTGTGACCAATGCTGTTTTATTCTGAAGTTGCAAATCCATGATGCGATTCCGTTGATAGAGTGTTTGTGAATAAATTGCGCTGCAAGCTTACCGAATTTTGAGCATCGGCATGCCCCGCTGTCGCAATAAGCCTATGCCAATTGTTTTTTTCTGCGCAGGGCCGATGATAAATGCTCATGAAACATGGCTGCAGCAGGTCGTAATGCTGCGCCTTGCTTTCGAAGCAGCCCCAAACTCCTAGAGATGGTGGGTTGGCGCAATGGCAAACCAATCACTGCCGCATGGTTCACGGGCAGTGCCATGCGAGGCACAGCCGCCAAGCCCAACCCCGCTTCCACCATGCCCAATAAAGTACCAATGTGACTAACTTCAAACGCAAAATCGGGATGCATACCGGATTTGGTCATGGCATCGTCCAGCAATTGACGGTTGCCGCTACTGCGCGACACAGAAATCAATTGCTCTCCCTCAAGCGCAGACCAACTGATGGTTTTACGCTTCGCCAAAGGATGGTCTCGGCGCATGGCCAACACGAAGGGGTCGCTGTGAATGGCCTCAAAGGTGATTTCAGGCATGAGGTGGTTCATGAAGCCAATGCCAAAATCAGACTCGCCTGTCATGACGCTTTGAAGGGTTTGATTCATCGACTCGTCAATCACGCGTATTCGGATAGAAGGGTATTTGGCTGAAAAACTTCGGATGACTTGGGGCAGAAAATAAAGCGCCGCAGAGGGAACGCACGCCACCGTCACTCGACCACTGCGTGTGGCCGCAATGTCAGAAATTCCGAGCATGGCCGATTCGAGATCGTCAACAGCAGATCGTGCACGCTCTAAAAAAACGCGTCCCAAACTGGTTAACTCCACTTCTCGCGTGGTGCGATTGAACAAACGCGTCCCGATGATGGACTCTAGTTTTTCAATACGGCGACTGAGCGCGGGCGGCGACAAATGAATATGGTCAGCGGCCGAGCGGAAACTTCCTCGCTCTGCCACCGCGATGAAGGCTTGCAATTGTTGCAAATCGAAATTGATGCGTTTCATGCATCAATCATATTAAAAATTGCACTTTAACAAAACAATTCTTTTCGACAAAATTCGACCCATTCGCTGAGCAGTGGTTGCTTTCAGCTTTCAAAAGGACAAGAGATGTTGAAATTGAAGAATTGGCTTGCTGTACTTTGCTTCGTGCAAGCGTTTGCTGTTTGGGCACAAACTGAGAAGCCGATCACCATCGTGGTGCCGACTGCTGCGGGCGGTGGCAATGACGCCATGGCGCGAACGGTGGGTCAAAAAATGAGTGTGCTGCTTGGACGTACCGTGATTGTCGAGAACAAAGCCGGCGCCAATGGTGCCTTGGCAGCCGAATACGTTGCTCGCGCCAACCCAGACGGCAATACCTTGATGTTTGGCTACATTGCAACGCACAGCATGAACCCTGCCTTGCAAAAGTTACGTTACGACCCTGTCAAAGACTTCGAACCGATTGGCTTGGTCGGTTACTCTCCAACCGTGTTGGTGACCAACCCTAACGTCAAAGCAAAAGATGTGAAGGAGTTGGTCAAACTGCTCAAAGACAAACCCGACGCCTTCAGTTTTGCGTCTGCTGGCAATGGCACTGCGCCCCATTTCACGGCTGAATTGTTCAAACTGGCAACACAGACTCAGCCGCTGCACGTTCCCTACAAGGGCTCGGCGCCCGCCATCACCGATACCATTGGCGGCCAAACGCAACTGATGTTTCCAAGTTTATTCACCGCTTTGCCTTACATCAAATCGGGCAAACTGAATGGCTTGGCCATTGCTGGCACCAAGCGCTCAAGCGTATTGCCACAAGTGCCCACCCTGAAAGAGCAAGGCGTCGAGGGCGTGGATGTTGAGCAGTGGTATGGCTTTTTTGCACCCGCCAAAACGCCAAAAGAAATCATTGCTAAGCTGAACCAAGGTCTCAACAAAGCACTGGCCGACCCCGAAATCATCAAGCGCATTGAAGGCCATGGCGCTGACGTGGAGTCCAGCACACCCGAGCAATTGGGAGAACTGGTCAAGAAAGATTTGGCCAAATGGCGCACCGTGGTTCAACGCGCCAAACTGCAAGCGGATTGAAGATGGTTCATCGCAACATCCCATGTGTTTTGATGCGCGCAGGCACCTCGCGCGGCCCCTTCTTTTTACGCGAGTGGTTGCCTGACAACGATGCCGAACGTGATCAAGCACTGATTGGCGCCATTGGCGCGTCAGACCCCCTGCAATTGGACGGGTTGGGAGGCGGAAGCACCTTGAACAGCAAGGTGGCCATCGTCTCAGTGTCCAAGAAAGCCGGATGTGACTTGGACTATCTGTTCGCCCAAGTGGGCGTGGGTCATCAATCGGTCGACACGCGGCCCAATTGCGGCAACATGTTGGCCGGCGTTGCGCCATTTGCCATTGAGCAAGGGCTCATTGAGGCACAAGAAGGCACCACCACGGTTCGCATTCACAACGTCAATACGGGTGCCACCATTGAATCGACCGTGTGCACGCCAGGCCGCAAAGTGACTTATGAGGGTGATGCACGCATCGATGGAGTGGCCGGCACAGCTGCCCCCATCTTGCTTAACTTTCTGGATGCATGGGGCGCCGTCACTGGCAAAGTATTCCCAACAGGAAATCGAATCGACGTGGTCGACGGTTTAGAAATCACCTGCATTGATGCGGCCATGCCCTTGATGATCTTGCGCGCCAAAGACATGGGCGTCTCGGGCCGTGAACGTCCTGCTGAGTTAGATGCCAACCGGCCCTTGTTAGATCGCATTGAAAAACTGCGACTCGAAATGGGTCGCCGCATGGGTTTGGGCGATGTTTCAAACAGCGTCATTCCAAAGCCCGTATTGGTCAGCGAAGGCGATCACCCTGACAGCATCGTCTCGCGGTATTTCACGCCACACAAATGCCATATGTCGCATGCTGTCACTGGCGCGATTGGCGTTGTGACCGCTTTCGCGATGCCCGGCACTGTGGCCAGTGGCATCGTCCGAAACGCAGGTCGACATCCTTTGTCGGTGGTGCATCCGCAAGGTCAAATTGACTTAGACGTTGAATTGACAGGCGATGGCAGTGCACTCACTGTGGTCCGTGCAGCCTTGGTGAGAACAGCACGAAAAATCATGCAGGGTGAATTGCATTTGCCAAAGTATGTCTTCCCAAGCCCCAGCACAGAAAAGATTGAAGCGCAAAAGTTGGCAGACCACTATCCGCAGAAGGAGGTCAAAATCATTGTGCCTACCAGTGCGGGAGGCGGGAACGACACCATGGCGCGAATCATCACGCGAAAAATTGGACCGCTATTGGGCAATGTCGTAAGTGTGGACAACCGGACTGGCTCAAACGGCAGCGTCGCGGCGGAATATGTTGCCGCTTCACAGCCTGACGGCCATACCTTGATGTTTGGTTACATTGCAACGCACGGCATCAATCCCGTGATGCAAACCTTGCGATACAACCCCGAAACAGACTTTGCGCCCGTGGGTTTGGTTGGCTACTCACCCACCCTGCTGATTGTGAATTCGAATTTACCCGTTCGCAATTTTCAGGACTTCATGGATTTGATGAGGACCACAGACAGGCCTTTGAACTATGCATCAGCGGGTGAGGGCACCATTCCCCATTTGGCAGCAGAGATGCTTCGCAGAACACTAGAGGTGCAGCATTCTTCTTTAACTTCAGGCGAACACCATTCGGGTGCAGCCCCTGCCATCAATGCCTTGGTCCGCGGACAAGCACAGTGGATGTTCCCCAGCTTGTTCAGTGCATTGCCTTACCTCAAAAGCGGCAAGGTCAAGGCGTTGGCGATTGCAACACCAGCACGCCTGCCAGAATGGCCCGACATTCCGACATTGTCTGAATGGGGTCTTGACGATTTTGACTTGACGCAATGGTATGCCTTGTTTGCACCCAGCGGCACTTCGCCCGAAATTGTGGAAAAAATCAATCAGACACTGAACGAGGTTCTCAACGATGCCGATGTTCGTGCGCGCATGTCGCAAGATGGCGCCCAAGTGAAAACCAGTACGCCGCAACAACTTTCAAGGCATGTGCAATCGGAGATATTGCGTTGGCGAAAAGTGATTGCCAGTACCGGGCTGTCTTCCCAGCATCCATTAGAGGCTGTTGAAGCTTAGTTGTCAGCAAGCTGACTTATTCTGATTTATTCAGTAATTGCGCAAGGTGCCGCGTCAGGCACGCCCATCTTGCGCAAGATCCAGCCCATGGGGCAGACATTGGTCAAGCCAAACTGAAACAAATTGGCACCCACAAATGCGGTGAATGCCAAAGCCCAAGAACTGACAAACAAGGGGCTGCCTTCAATGCCCAATGCCAGCGAGGTCATGATAAATAATCCAGCAATGACGCGGATGTAACGTTCAACAGTCATACAGACTCCTTAGGTTTAAACAAAGAAAAATAGAGCACAGGAATGACCACCAGCGTTAGCAAGGTGGAAACCAAAATGCCAAAAATGAGGGACACAGCCAAGCCATTGAAGATGGGGTCGTCCAAAATAAAGAACGCACCAATCATGGCGGCCAAGCCCGTCAGCACAATGGGCTGCGCGCGCACAGCGGCCGATTGAATGACGGCTTCTTTGAAGTCCATGCCTTGCGCCACTTGCAACTCAATGAAGTCCACCAACAAGATGGAGTTGCGCACGATGATGCCGGCCAAAGCAATCATGCCAATCATGCTGGTGGCCGTGAACTGCGCATTCAACAGAGCGTGACCGGGCATCACCCCAATCATGGTGAGTGGAATCGGCGCCATGATGACCAAGGGCGTGAGGTAGCTCTTGAACTGCGCTACCACCAACAAGTAAATCAATATCAAGCCCACGCCGTAGGCGGCGCCCATGTCCCGGAATGTTTCGTATGTGATTTGCGATTCGCCATCCCACTTTACGGCGTACTCGCGGTAAGTGTCGCTGGGTTGTTGAATCCAGTACTCACCCAACTCACCCTGGCCTGGCAGTGCCGCCTCTTTCAGGTTGGCACGAATGCCAAAAAGGCCATAGAGTGGCGAGTCTTGTGAACCGGCCATGTCGCCCATCACATAACTCACCGGCAGCAAGTCTTTGGTGAACAACGGTTTTTGAATCACTTCCGTTTTGATGTCGACCAACTCAGACAACGGCACAAGTTGACCATTGGCTGCGCGCATGGGCATGGCCAACACATCCTTCAAACCCACCTGCGATTGCAATGGCAGTTGCAAGCGCACAGGCACGGGCATTTTGCTGCTGTCGTTTCGCATGTAGGTGGCATCAACCCCTTGCAAGCTGCCCTGCACAGTTCGCGCGATGGCACTGACAGGAATGCCCAGTGTTTCGGCACGTTGGGTGCGCACTTGCAACCATTGCCTTGGCGCATCGGCCTTGAGGGAGGTGTCAACGCCCACAATGCCTGGCGTTTTGGCAAAAGCTTTGGCCACGTTGGCTGCCAAGGCCTGGCGGCCCGCTTCATCGGGGCCATAAATTTCGGCCACCAGCGGGCTCAACACGGGTGGGCCAGGCGGCACTTCCACCACCTTGATGTTGGCGCCGTGTGTGGCTGCAATTTTTTCCAACGCTGGACGAAGGCGCTGTGCAATGGCGTGGCTCTTTTCAGAGCGTTGGGTTTTGTCGATCAAGTTAACCTGCAAGTCGCCTTGCTCGGCATCGGCGCGCAAATAGTATTGGCGCACCAGGCCATTGAAGGTGATGGGGCTGGCAGTGCCCGCATACGACTGCACATCCAAGACTTCTTTTTGCTGCGCTAAGAAGGTGCCCATCTCTTGCAAAGCAGACGCCGTGTTTTCTAGAGGTGTGCCAGCAGGCATGTCGACCACCACTTGAAATTCGCTCTTGTTGTCAAAGGGCAGCATTTTCAAAATGACCCATTGCACTCCGGCCAAGCCCACCGACAGGGCCATGGCCAACACAATGCCACCTAACAGTTTCCAACGCTGGCGACTGCTGTTTAAGAAGGGTCGCAAAATGCGGCCAAACAATTCCGGCAAGCGCGCTGCAAAGCCAGTGGCTGGTGCGTGCGATGCTTCATTTGATGTTGCGTGAGCGTTGCCACCCTGATGCGACTTCATCCACTTCAATGCCAACCATGGCGTGACGGTGAACGCAATCAACAAAGACAAGGCCATGCCCAAGCTGGCGTTGATTGGAATGGGGCTCATGTAAGGGCCCATCAGGCCTGACACAAAAGCCATCGGCAACAAAGCTGCAATGACAGTCAACGTGGCCAGAATGGTGGGGCCGCCCACTTCATCCACCGCCGTAGGAATGATTTCTTTGAGTGATTTACCTGGATACAACTGTTGATGACGGTGAATGTTTTCTACCACCACAATGGCGTCGTCCACCAAAATACCAATCGAGAATATCAGCGCAAACAAGCTCACTCGGTTGAGTGTGAAGCCCCAAGCCCAGCTGGCAAACAAGGTGGCGGTCAAGGTCAAGATGACCGCACCGCCCACAATCACGGCTTCTCGTTTGCCCAGTGCCAAACCTACCAACAAAATGACCGAGGCTGTGGCAAAGGCCAACTTCTGTATCAGCTTATTGGCTTTTTCAGCAGCGGTTTCGCCATAGTCGCGCGTGATGGTGGCCTCAATGCCTTGCGGCAACACGGTGTTGCGCATTTGCTCTACACGTGCGCGGGCAGCACGGGCCACATCAACCGCGTTTTCACCTGGCTTTTTGGTCACGGTCAAAGTCACTGCAGGGTACAACTGTCCCTTCAAATCGACTTGCGACGTACCTGGCAAGTAGCTCACATATTGCTGTGCTTGTTGCGCACCCTCTTCAATTTGCGCAACTTCTTTCAAATAGATGGGCTTGCCTGCATGGACACCCACCACCACATCGGCCACATCGTTGGCCGATTCAAAAAAGTTGCCGGTTTCAATGTTGATGCGCTGACCTGCTGGCTTATTCGGATTCATGACATGGCCCGAAGGTGCAATGGCATTGGCACCTGCCAGTGCGGCCTGCACACTTAACAAGTCAAGTCCACGTTCACGCAAGCGCGTCGGGTTCAAGTTCACTTGTACTGCACGACCCGGGCCGCCAATGGTTTGAACTTCTCGAGTGCCTTTGACTTGCTTCAAGTCCACTTCAAGACTGCGCGCCACGCGCTCTAGCTCTAAAGCTGAAGGCGCATCTCTGCCCCACAACGTAACAGCCAAGACAGGCACATCGTCAATGCCTTTGGGTTTCACGATGGGTGTCAAAGGACCCAGGTCACGCGGCAACCAATTTTGATTGGCGTTGAGCACATCGTACAAACGCACCAAGGCATCCGTGCGCGGTACACCCACTTTGAATTGCACCGTCAACACCGCCATGCCAGGGCGCGACACGGAATAAGTGTGGTCAATGCCCGCAATTTGACCCAGCACTTGTTCGGCAGGTCTTGCAACTTTGTTTTGAACATCTTCGCTGCTGGCACCTGGAAACGGTATCAGCACATTGGCCATGGTCACATTGATTTGTGGCTCTTCTTCGCGCGGTGTCACCAAGACAGCAAACAAACCCATGAGCAAGGCCACGATGGCCAGCAAGGGTGTGAGTGCGTTGTTTTGAAACTTGGCGGCCAGTTGACCTGCAAATCCAAAGTGACTCGTGTCCGTCTGATCGGGCAAATTATTTTGCGACATGTGCGCCTCTCATGCCGGCTTGAACTGCATCTACTGCAATCAGGTCGCCGTCTTTAAGACCTGCCAAAATTTCCACGCCGGCACTTCCATGGTCGGCGCCCAAGCGCACCAACTTCATGGCAAATCCATTTTCTTGGGCAACATACACAGCCGTAATTTCGCCCCTGCGCAAGATGGCCGATTTGGGCGCCAAACCTTTGGCTTGCGCCGCACCGGCAATTCGAACTTGAACTTGCTGACCTGGCGATGCATTGACGGCAGCGCCTGTTCGCGGCAAATCCAATTTGATGCCAATGGTTTGACTAATGCCATCGGCGTTGGGCATGATTTGCATGGCCACAGGCTTGAAGGTTTCTGTGCCTGACTGAATTTGAATGTCACTCAATTTTGGCAACGCGTTTTTTTGCGATGCGGGCCATTGCACAACAACGCGCAAGGGTTGTGGCGCGTAGACGGTCATGAGCGGTTTGCCAGGCATGGCCAAATCACCTGCTTGTACAGATGTTTCTAAAACCCAAGCGTCGTAGGGCGCTGTGATTTTGGAAAAGGTCTGTGTTACTTTGGCCTGAGCTGTAGCGGCACCGGCGCTGTCACGGCCTGCTTGAGCCGCTTTGTATTGAGCCTCCGCCAAATCGAGGGCCGCAGAACTGACAAAGCCCTGTGTTTTTAATTCTTGTGTGCGCTTCAAGGCAATTTGAAGTTGGCGCAACTCGGCATCGCTTTGCTGCAATTGCGCTTGGCTTCGGAGCACGCCCGTTTGTGTTTCTCTGTCGTCGATGGTGGCCAACACTTGGCCCGCTTTGACCCGATCGCCTGCTTTGACGTTCAGGCTGAGCACTCGACCAGGAATTTGAGACGACAAGGTGCTTTGCATGACAGCTTCCACCACACCATCGATGTCGCTGTAATTGGCGACAGACTTTTGGCCAACTGCCACGGCTTTTACAGCGGGGCCAACGGCTGCAGTGGTCGTTTGCGAAAAACTTGAAGTGGCGCCAAAACCTAAGCCCACGGCCAACGTGGCACCTAACAGTGAACGGCGTGATGCGTTTACAAATCTCTTTTTCATGTCGTCTCCAACGAAAGTGCCATCTTATCATATACCCCGTGGGGTATACAAGGGCTTGCAAAAAAGCCTGCAACTCGGGCAGGCTTTTGACTTTATTAGCTGCGAATGGCGCTCAAAAAGGAATGTCGTCGTCCATGTCGTCAAAACCACTGGCAGGCTTGGCAGCCGCCGCTGGGCGATTGACGGGGGCACTGGCCGCAGGACGAGGCGCTGCAGCGGGACGGCGAGCGGGTGCGCCACCGTCTTCATCGCCACCGCTAGGAGCGCCCATGCCTTCACGACCACCCAACAATTGAAGTTCGGTGGCAATGATGTCGACCGTGTTCTTTTCGACACCGGCTTGGTCGGTGTATTTGCCGTACTTCAGACGACCTTCAACGTAAATAGGACGGCCCTTTTTGACGTACTCGCCAGCAATTTCGGCCAGACGATCGTAGAAAGTGACGCGGTGCCACTGAGTGTCTTCGACGGTTTCGCCAGAGGTGCGGTCTTTGCGGCGGCTGGTGGTGGCAATGCTGACATTGGCCACGGCCTGACCCGAGGGCAGGTAACGAATTTCGGGGTCACGGCCGCAGTTGCCGATCAGAATTACTTTGTTGACTGAAGCCATCTTATTTCCTTGAAAACGCTTGGTGTGTAGGGTGCAATTATGCTTGTTAGCGGACCGGTGCTTCAATGGGTTCCATGAACCATGCAAGCAAAAGCCAGATTAAAGTGGCCAAGCCGCAAACCTGGAATAAAACCGTAGCGCCTCCAGCTTTCATGAGGGCGCCACCTGCAGCGCCACCGACAAAAAAGCCCAGCGACTGCAAGGTGTTGTAAAAGCCCATGGCCATGCCGCGCGCATGGGGCGGGGCTGCACGCGAGGCAATGCTAGGTTGGCAGGCTTCCAAAATATTGGAGGCAGAGAAGAAAACGCACAGAATGGCAACCATGCACCACAAATTGGGCGTAGCGCCAGCCACCAACGCCAAACTGAACATCACCAGCGCAATGACCATGGCCGAGCCTAAGAACACAGCGCGCAAGTAGCCTTTGCGCTCAAGGGGAAAGAGGGTTTTGCCCATGACCAAGAAACCAAAGGTCACCGCGGGCAAATAGGCCCACCAATGGTGCTCTTTGGACAAGCCCGCATCCACCAACATTTGCGGCACTGCCACCCACATGGCCAATAAAACAGCATGAAGAACAAAGACGCCCAGGTTGTTCCGAAGAGAAGGTATGTGCGTCAGCACTTCTCTCAAACTGCCCTTGGGCGCTGCAACAGGGGCGCTTGATTCGGGCGGAACGCCCCAAACGACCACGGCCACACCACCCAAAGCCAAGAAGCCCGTGAGCATGAACAAACCCGACAAACCCGCCACAGCGCTGAGGGCGGGCGCCAAGATCAATGACAAAGCGAACATCAGGCCAATGCTGGCACCGACCAAGGCCATGGCCTTGGTTCTGACCACGTCACGGGTTTGATCGGCCAACAAGGCTGTGACCACTGCGGAAACGGCTCCAGCGCCTTGTAAGGATCGACCCACAATCAGGCCCATGAGGGACTCTGCGGCAGCCGCAACAAAACTGCCTGCCGCAAAAATTAGCAACCCAAAGACGAGGACTTTTTTACGCCCTAGCTTGTCTGAAGCTGCGCCAAATACCATCTGCAAGGCCCCTTGCGTGAGGCCATAGATGCCCATTGCCAAACCCACCAAACTCGCATCGTTGCCGCCTGGGTACTTGGCAGCCTCCAAGGCAAAAACTGGCAACACGACAAATAACCCCAGCATGCGCAGGGCGTAAATGGACGCCAAAGAAAAACTCGATCGCTTCTCCAAAGAGGTCATTTTTGACGCTTCGCTCGCATCGGAAGCTGCCATTACAGGCGTAGATGTGTTGGAAATTGGTGCGGTCATAAGTCTGATGTCTAGCGACCGATTGTCCCTGATTCGCAGCGATTTGCCCAAAAAGTCATGCACCATTGAATAAATACAGGCCGTTGGAAAACTTGACTTCAACGCTCAAGTTTTTTTGAAGTTAATATCCATCCGTTTAGATTATTACCAACCTCACTGGAGTTTTTATGAAACAAACCAACCGTCGCGTTTTCATGATGCAAGTCGCTTTCGGCGGCACTGCCTTGGCAGCCACCCAAGCCATGGCTCAAGCCATGGTGAACGAAAAAGACCCACAAGCAGTTGCTCTGGCCTACGCCGCTGACGCGACTAAAGTCAAAAACCCCAAGTACGCTGCTGGCCAAAAGTGCAGCAACTGCGCTTTGTACCAAGGCAAACCCACAGACGCAGCTGGCGGTTGCCCTCTGTTCGCTGGCAAGCAAGTGGCCGGTCCCGGCTGGTGCAATGCCTACGCCAAAAAAGCCTAATTTTTTAACGCTTTTGAAGCTCCCGCTGTGCGCTTCTGCGCAGAGCCCTCAAAAAAGCCAGCAGATGCTGGCTTTTTTCATTTCAGGGCACAAAGAAAGCTACGCTTGAAGCTGGGCAACAGACAGACCGCCGGTCTTTAGCGATAATCGAGGGTTTTGTCTGGCACCTCGATTTTGAACGCTCCCAACGCCCCCGCTAGTTTGACCGCTTTGGCCATAGCCAGAGAAAAGGTTCGTCTGTTAGAAGCCGAATTGGCGGCCGCAAAACAAGAAGCCGCGCAGACGGCCGGTGAAGACGGGTTCAGTGAATCTGATGCCAGTGATGGCGCCTACTTGGCCAGCGCCCTGCGCCAAACGCACATCAGCGTGCGCGGTGCGCGCACCCACAACCTCAAAAACATCGACCTCGACATTCCGCGCAACCAACTGGTGGTGATCACGGGCCTTAGCGGCTCCGGCAAATCCAGCTTGGCATTTGACACTTTGTATGCCGAAGGTCAGCGCCGTTATGTTGAAAGCTTGTCGGCCTACGCGCGTCAGTTTTTGCAACTGATGGACAAGCCAGATGTGGATTTGATCGAGGGTCTGTCGCCCGCCATCTCCATTGAGCAAAAAGCCACCAGTCACAATCCGCGTTCCACGGTGGGCACCGTGACCGAGATTCACGATTACCTGCGTTTGTTGTTTGCACGTGCCGGCACACCCTATTGCCCCGACCACAACTTGGCGTTGCAAGCGCAAACCGTGAGTCAAATGGTCGATGCCGTCTTAGAGCTGCCCGAAGACACGCGCCTCATGATCGTGGCACCCATTGCGCGCGAGCGCAAAGGCGAGTTTGAAAAAGTCTTTGAACAAATGCAAGCGCTGGGCTATGTGCGCTTTCGCATCAACGGTGAAACCTTCGAAGTGGAAAACTTGCCCACCTTGAAGAAAACCGAAAAGCACGACATCGATGTGGTAGTCGATCGCCTCAAAATTCGCCATGAATCCGAAGCGCCGGCGCGCGATGCCCTGCGCCAGCGCATTGCTGAAAGTTTTGAAGCTGCCTTGCGCTTGGCAGAACAACGCGCGGTGGCCGTTGAAATGG
>JACCEB010550627.1_pt1 | contig 14769 bp, 9 predicted proteins | sample 7454761 | NCBI WGS metagenome assembly JACCEB01 (sample SAMN15323454, study PRJNA562643) | freshwater metagenome | isolation source: river surface water | place: USA:Blue River Watershed | collected 2017-08-18 | reverse complement strand
GGTACTCGTGGTCGATCTTGACCCCCAACGCAATCTGACGAGTGGCCTCGGCTTTGTTACACCGCAAGGTGCTCCGACCGCCTACGACCTGTTAGTGGGACGTCGTCCGGCGCACGAGCTCGCCCAGGCAACCTCCATTCCGAACCTGAGTCTGATCCCAGGTTCGGCCGATCTGGCAGGCATTGATGTTGAGCTCGCAGCAGGCGATGAGAGCGGCGAGCGACAACTTGCTGCGGGTCTGCGGCTGGCTGGCGATGCGGAGGTCGTGCTTGTGGACACTCCGCCCTCCCTCGGGTTGGTAACAATCAGCGCCTTTGCGGTGGCCGACTCCGTACTTGTCCCCGTGCAGTGCGAGTACTACGCGCTTGAAGGCCTCTCCCAGCTCATGGCAACGATTCGCCTCGTTCGCGACCGATTGAACCCAGACTTAGAGGTGAACGGCTTCCTCCTCACCATGCTCGATCCACGCACAAAGCTCGGGGGGGATGTGGTGCGGGAGGTAGAGAGCCACTTCGGCGATCTCGTCTACCGAGCCCGCGTGCCACGCTCCGTCCGCCTCGCGGAAGCGCCAAGCCACGGGATCTCAATTCGGAGCTATGCGCCTGGGAGTTCGGGTGCGGAGTCGTATGCTCAGGCGGCGAGCGAGTTTGCAACCCGCGTCTTTGGGAGTGCGGCGTGAGAGATAGGGGGGTTCGACCATGGTGAAGAAGGCGACCGGACTTGGGCGTGGCCTCGGAGCGCTCATTCCAGAGGCGGCGAGTGCAGCGGGAGCCGTCCGTGCGGGAGCGCTTGAGATTCCGATCAGCAAGATCAAAGCGAACGCCTATCAGCCTCGTCGCACCTTCAACCAGACGGAGCTTGAGCAGCTCGCGGAGAGCATCCGCCAGCACGGCGTGATCCAACCGATCCTTGTTGAAGAGGGTGCGAACGGCTTCACGTTGATTGCGGGAGAGCGCCGTCTTCGTGCGTCGAAACTCGCCGGCCGCACCACGATCCCAGCGGTCGTGCGCACCGTGGACAACCAGTCACGCCTTGAACTGGCACTGATCGAGAACGTGCAGCGCAGCGACCTCTCCCCGATCGAAACGGCGCAGGCGTACCGTCGACTCGCCGACGAGTTCGGCATGACGCAAGAGCAGATCGCCACCGTTGCAGGGAAGGCGCGCGCCACCGTCGCAAACACAATGCGCCTTCTTGACCTAAGCGCTGACGTCCAGGAGGAGGTCACGGCTGGGCGACTCAGTGAGGGGCACGCTCGAGCGCTTGTTGGTCTCCCGGAGAGTGAGCAGGCGTGGCTCGCGCGCAGTTTCGTGCGTGACGGCGTGACCGTGCGTGGCGCCGAGGCCGCCGCTTCAACTATCCGAGAAGCGGGGCGCGGTACAATAACAACGAAGAAACCGCACGGAACCGCCACAAGTAGTGAGCTTGCGGCCGTCCAGCGCGGTCTTGAACAGGCACTCGGGACACCGGTGCGGATCAAGCCTGCCGGCGCAGGTGGCCAGATCGTCATTGAGTACTACTCGGCGGAAGAACTCGCAAGACTTGTCGACCAAATCAAGGGGGAACGTTAGTGGCGGGTAAGAAAAGCGGTACTGAAATCGCTAAAAAGCCAGAAAAACCCAGTTCTTCAGTAAAATCTGCCACTTCGGCAGCGAAGAAAGGGGGCGAGTACGGTGCCTCCAGCATCCAGGTGCTTGAGGGGCTCGATGCGGTCCGCAAACGCCCAGGAATGTACATCGGCTCAACCGATGAGCGCGGACTCCACCATCTCGTCTACGAAGTTGTAGACAACTCTGTCGACGAAGCAATGGCAGGACACGCCACGCGCATTCTTGTGCGCATTCATAAAGACAACGCGATTGAAGTGATCGATGACGGCCGAGGCGTGCCGGTTGGCAAACATTCAACAGGAAAAGATGCACTCGAAGTTGTGCACACCGTCTTACATGCCGGAGGAAAGTTTGGTGGCGGCGGATACAAAGTTTCTGGTGGACTTCACGGCGTTGGTGTCTCTGTTGTAAACGCACTTAGCGTGAAGCTGCGCGTTGAGTCTGCACGCGACGGTTTTGTTTGGACACAAGAGTACGAGCGTGGGAAACCGAAGACAAAGGTGACAAAGGCTGGACCTGCGGGCGCTCGCCGCGGAACGCGCACCATCTTCCATCCGGATCCAGAGGTCTTCTCAACGACTGAGTACTCTTTTGAGACGCTTGCAAATCGAATGCGCGAATCCGCATATCTCAACAAGGGACTCTGGTTGACCCTGATTGACGACCGCGCAGATCGCGAAGCCACGTTCTACTTCCAGGGTGGCATCGTCTCGTTTGTTCGCCACTTGAATCGACGGCGCAAAACGACGCATGATCGACCGGTCTACTTGGAGCGCGTCGACGGCACCACGAGCGTTGAAGTTGCATTCCAGTATCAGAGCGACTCATGGTCCGAAACGCTCCTTGCATTTGCCAACAACATCAACACCGTTGATGGCGGAACACACGTCACCGGATTCCGTGCCGCACTTACCAGCTCGCTCAACGACTGGGGCCGCAAGAACGGCGCGATCAAAGACAACGACCCGAACCTCACCGGGGAAGATGTGCGCGAAGGATTGACCGCAGTCATCTCAGTCAAGCTTGTTGATCCGCAATTTGAAGGGCAGACAAAGGCAAAGCTCGGCACCGCCGAGGTGAAAGGGATTGTGCAGACCGCGGTCAACGCCGGACTCTTGCAGTTCCTTGAGGAGAATCCGAGCGACGGCAAGGAAGTGATTCGGCAAGCGCTGAACGCGGCGCGCGGTCGTGAAGCGGCGCGCAAGGCGCGTGACCTCGTGTTGCGCAAAGGCGCACTTGAAGGAAGCGCGCTTCCAGGAAAGCTCGCCGACTGCCAGGAGCGCGATCCAGCAAAGTCAGAGCTTTACATCGTGGAGGGCGAGTCTGCCGGTGGCTCTGCAAAGCAGGGACGCGATCGCCGCTTCCAGGCAATCTTCCCGCTGCGTGGCAAGTTGCTCAATGTTGAGAAGGCACGCATCGATAAGATCTTGGGGAGTGACAACATTCGCACGCTGATCGTTGCCCTCGGCGCAGGGATCCAAGACAGCAGCAGCTCATTTGATCTTGCAAAGTTGCGCTACCACCGCGTCATCATCATGACAGACGCGGATGTTGACGGCGCGCATATCCGAACGCTGCTGCTCACCTTCTTCTACCGCTACATGCCGGCCATCATCGAGGCTGGGTACCTCTATATTGCACAGCCACCGCTCTACCGCATCAGCACGGGCAAGGAGACAAAGTACGCAGCGTCAGAGAAAGAGCGTGACGCGGCGGTGGCATCATTCAAGACAAAGAACGTCAACGTGCAGCGCTTCAAGGGACTCGGCGAGATGAACGCTGAACAACTCTGGGAGACTGCGATGAATCCGGAGAATCGCGTCTTCCTGCAGGCGCGCATTGAAGATGCGGCCGCTGCAAATGAGATCTTCGAGATGTTGATGGGCGAGCGGGTCGAGCCTCGACGAGATTTCATTAAGGCTGAGGCGCGCAAAGTTCAGAACCTCGACGTCTGATCGACTCGATTGAGTAACGCCACGATCGAACTGATTGAAAGGGGGTGACGAGATGGCAAAGGGTCCAGCTGGCAAGGGTCCAGTAGATAACGGCGCAGACGGGATCAGCCCGGGCGGCGTGAGCGTCACCAGCGTGAAGTCGATCCGAATCGAAGACGAGATGCGCACGAGTTACCTCGATTACGCCATGAGCGTGATCGTGGCGCGTGCCCTCCCAGACGTGCGTGACGGCCTCAAGCCGGTCCATCGCCGCATCCTCTACACCATGGGCGAGATGGGTCTCTCAGGGGGCTCGGCCTATCGGAAGTGCGCCGCGATCGTCGGTGAGGTCATGGGTAAGTACCACCCGCACGGCGACGGCGCCCTGTACGACGCACTTGTCCGCCTGGCGCAAGACTTCTCCATGCGCCACCCGCTCGTTGATGGCCAGGGAAACTTCGGCTCCGTCGACGGCGACTCGGCCGCTGCGATGCGCTACACCGAAGCGCGCCTCACCGCGATCGCCGGCGAAATGCTCGCCGATATCGATCACGAGACTGTTGACTTCACACCAAACTATGACGGCACGCAGAAGGAGCCGAGCGTCCTCCCCTCGCGCATGCCAAATCTGCTCGTCAACGGATCGGCAGGGATCGCCGTTGGCATGGCGACCAATATTCCGCCGCACAACCTTGGCGAGATCGCGGACGCCGCCATTGCACTCGTTGAGAATCCACAGCTCACCGCAGAAGAGTTGAGTGCGATCGTCCTCGCGCCAGACTTCCCAACTGGCGGCGTGCTCTACCGCTACGACCACATCAAGAATCCACTCACCGGCAAGACCGAGCGCGTTGACGCGATTCGACAGATGTACGCACACGGTCGCGGGCGCGTCGTTGTAGAAGGGAAGACAAGCTTTGAAGAGGCGCGTGGCGACCGCACCGCCATCATCATTCACGAACTCCCGTATCAGGTGAACAAGGCGACACTCGTTGAGAAGATTGCCGACCTCGTCAAAGAGGGTCGCATTGAGGGGATTTCCGATCTACGTGACGAGTCAGACCGTGACGGGATGCGCATCTACGTTGAGGTGAAGCGCGACGGCAATCCGCACAAGGTGCTCAACAAGCTCCTGAAGCTCACACCGCTTCGCGCCGCATTCAGCATGAACATGCTCGCGCTGGTCGATGGTCAGCCACAAACACTCTCGCTGAAGTCTGTACTGCAGCACCACATTGAACACCGCCGCGTCATCGTTCGTCGACGCACGGAGTTTGAACTGAAGAAGGCGCAGGAGCGCGCACACATCTTGGAAGGCTTGAAGATTGCGCTGGACAACCTTGACGCAGTCATCAAGACAATTCGTGCCGCCGCAGATGTGGACGTTGCGCGCGAACAGTTGATGACCAAATTCAAGCTGAGCGAACTGCAGGCGCAGGCAATCTTGGACATGCGCCTCGCCCGACTCGCCGCACTCGAGCGCAAGAAGATTGAAGACGAGTACCTAGAGGTTCTTGCGCTGATCAAGGAGCTTCAGGACATCCTTGCGAATCCGAAGCGTGTCTCCAAGATCATTGCTGCTGAGTACGCGAAGATGAAGGAGAAGTTCGGAGATACGCGACGCACTCGTATCGCACAGGACGCCACACGCGAGATGTCCGACGAGGATCTCATTGCGGACGAAGACGTGGTGATCACGGTCAGCGGTCGCGGCTACATCAAGCGCCAGCCGCTCACGGCGTACCGACAACAGCATCGCGGCGGCAAGGGCGTGCGCGGGATGACCACGCGTGAAGAGGATGCAGTGAAGTCACTCCAGGTTGCGAACACGCACGACTGGGCCTTCTTCTTCACAAACAAGGGTCGCTGCTTCAGCACCAAGGTGCATGAGATTCCAGACGCATCTCGACAGAACAAGGGGATCCCGATCGTCAATCTGCCAGGTGTCCAGGTCGAATCTGGTGAAGTTCCGGTTGCAACGGTCATCCTGCAAAACTTCAACGCTGGTGGCTACCTTGCCTTCTCCACCAAGAAGGGTGTGATCAAGAAGACGGCGCTCGAGCAGTTTGAAAAGGTTCGTTCGTCTGGAATCATCGCGATCACCCTTGATAAGGGCGATGAGCTTGCGCAGGTGATTCCAACCTCGGGCGAAGACGACATTGTGCTCGCCACGCGACAGGGTCGCATCTGCCGCTTCCATGAGAAGGAGGCGCGACCGATGGGGCGCTCCGCCGGCGGCGTTATCGGAATCCGCATCGCCCGACAGGGTGACCTTGTGGTGGCCGCGGCGGTGGTGGAGCCTGGAGCCGACCTCCTCGTTCTCACCGAGACCGGCTTCGGGAAGCGCGTCCCAGTTGGAGCGTTCAGCCGCAAGCACCGCGGCACCCAGGGTGTCCGTCTGATTCCACTTGAGGGTCGAAAGACGGGACCGGTTGTGGCCGTGCGCCAGGTGAGTGAGGCCGACGAAGAGGTCATCTTGATCAGCGCTGAGGGCCAGGTGGTGCGCACGAAACTTGAGACCATCGCGACTCGCAATGACGGCAGCTCCCAAGGCGTGCGTGTCATGACCCTTCGCGAAGGGGACAAGGTGGCGGGGATCGCCGCCTTCCGCACAGGGCTAGCAAAGCGCGACGCCGACGGCGAGAATGAGGGCGCCCCTGACGGGGAGGCCAGCCCCCCTCGAACGAAGGCAGCCAAGGCCGCGGCAACGAAGACCCCAGCGAAGGGGAAGGCGAAGCCAGCGGCTAAGGTGAAGGCGAACAGCGCGAAGGCGAGCGCAACAACAAAGACGAGCAAGGCGAACAAGGCGAACAAGGCGACCAAGGCGAACAAGACGGTCAAGACGAAACCTACGAAGCGGCGATAGGGATCGGAGGACGGCGATGAGGGCAGATTCAATCGACGTCTACACGGGAAATGCAAACCCAGAGCTTGCGAGCAAGATTGCACGCTATCTCGGACGTGAGCTCGGCAAGGCGGAGGTGTTCGCCTTTGCCAACGAGAACATCTTCGTCAAGATCCTTGACAACGCGCGAGAGAAAGATGTCTTCATTGTCCAGCCAACGTCACGCCCAGTGAGCACCTCCATCATGGAGCTGCTGATCATGATCGATGCATTCAAGCGCGCATCTGCTGGACGCATCACTGCCGTCATCCCCTACTACGGATATGGACGCTCTGACAAGAAAGACCAGCCGCGTGTGCCAATCACGGCCCGACTCGTTGCCGACATGTTGCAAGTTGCTGGCGCAAACAGAATCCTCACCATGGACCTCCACCAGGGACAGCTGCAGGGATTCTTCAACGTCCCTGTCGATGAGCTCACCGCGGTGCACATGCTCTCCAACTACATCCGACAGAAAGGGACCGAGAACCTTGCCGTAGTGACCGACCTTGGTTTCGCAAAGCGTGCGCGCACCTTTGCAGAACTTCTTGATGCACCGCTCGCAATCGTCGAGAAGCGACGTGAAGGGAACGACGACCACGCTGAGGTCCTCAATGTCATCGGTGATGTGAAGGGGAAGCGCGTCATCATTGTGGATGATGAGATCGACACCGCGGGAACGCTCACCGAAACGGTGCGCGCGATTGAGAAGGCGGGGGCGATTGAAGTGACCGCCTGTGCAACACACGGCGTCTTCTCCGGCCCCGCAATCGAGCGCATCGACGCATCGGCTGTGCGGGAGGTGATCGTCACCGACTCAATCCCAATGCCTGCTGGGGTGAGCAGCCCAAAGATCAAGCGTCTCTCTTCGGCGCCACTCTTCGGTGAAGCCATCAAGCGCATTCATCTTGGCGAGTCGGTGGGTGCGCTCTTTGGGAAGGAGGCCTCCATGGCGGAGGAGATGGTCTTCTGGGATGGCGAACATGCTGGACTCCCATCAACATCGAACGGCAACGGTCGCGCGGCGATCGGCGCCGCTGGTGCGAAGCGCCGGGCGAAGTAGACATGACGCTGAAGCTGCACCGTCCAGATGAGCGCGGCGTGATCACCGCTCACGAACCAGAGCGGCGCGCAGACTGGCGCGCCACACTTCGCAGTCCGCGGTGGAACGCGGCACCACTCAAGAATCCTGAGATGAATCCGACGAGCCGCCCCGCGAGCGTCGTCTATTGGCTCGTATTGGGCGCGATCACGTTTGGCATTCTCATGCTGGGGTACGGCTCCGGCTTCTGGCGCTAAGGCTCGCTCGTGGTGTTTGGCTTCCTCTCACGTCTTGTTGACTCCAACGATCGGGAGCTGAAGCGACTCGAGCCAATCCTCACCGCCGTCAACGCGCGCGCTGACGAAATGGAAGCCGCGAGCGCAGATGAGATTCGTGGCCGCATGGAGGCGATCGCCGCAGACCTACGTGCGCAACATGGCGACGAGCAGAAGCAACGCCTTGAAGCGGCACTTCCGGAAATCTTGGCGGCGGCGCGCGAAGCGGCAAGGCGCACAATCGGTCTGCGCCCGTATGACGTGCAGATCCTCGGCGCAATCGTCCTCCATCAAGGGAGGATCCCCGAGATGCGCACCGGCGAAGGGAAGACGCTCGTCGCCCCACTCGCCGCAGCGGCCAACGCACTCACCGGTGACGGTGTGCACGTCATCACCGTCAATGACTACCTGGCGCGCCGCGACGCCCAGTGGATGGGGCCACTCTTTGCCTTTCTCGGCATCTCGCTCGGGGTGATCACGCACGACTCCTCATATCTCTACGACCCAGAGTTCAGCAGCGGCGAGGAGCGCACCGCACGTCTGCGACCGGTGACTCGCCGTGAAGCGTATGCGGCGGACGTCACCTACGGCACCAACAACGAGTTCGGTTTTGACTACCTCCGAGACAACATGGTCACGGAACTCGAGGCGCGGGCGCAGCGCGGACACGCCTTTGCGATCGTTGACGAGGTGGACAACATCCTCATCGACGAGGCGCGGACGCCACTCATCATCAGCGGCCAGGCTGCCGAATCTCAGGATCTCTACCAAGTCTTCGCGAAGCTCGTCCCTCGCCTGAAGGAGCGCCCTGCCGGCACCCTTGAGGGTGGTGACTACTTCGTTGACGCAAAAGAGAAGGCGGTTTCACCAACCGAAGAGGGCGTCGCAAAGATTGAGAAGGCGCTCGGCGTTGAGAACCTCTACAGCGGCGACCCGCTGATGGCACGACACTTTGAGTCTGCGCTGCGCGCTCACGCACCCTTCAAGCGCGACCGCGACTACATCATTGAAGATGGCGAGATCGTCATCGTGGACGAGTTCACCGGACGCAAGATGCCTGGCCGACGCTGGTCAGAGGGTCTTCATCAGGCCGTTGAGGCGAAGGAGGGGCTCCGCGTCCAGCGCGAATCCGTCACGATGGCAACGATCACCTTCCAAAACTATTTCCGCCTCTACAAGAAGCTCGCTGGCATGACGGGAACCGCAATGACCGAGGCGGAAGAGTTCAGCAAGATTTACAACCTTGAAGTCACATCAATCCCAACGCATCGACCCATGGTCCGCGTTGACGAGCCAGACCTTGTGTATCGAACGGTTCGAGCAAAAGATGCGGCGATCGTTGCCCACATCAAAGAGCGCAGCGCTGCTGGCCAGCCCGTGCTTGTAGGGACAACTTCAGTGGAGCGATCCGAACACCTCTCTTCGCTCCTGAAGCGTGAAGGTGTTGCGCACAACGTCTTGAATGCGAAGCAGCACGAGCGCGAAGCGCCCGTTGTTGCACAGGCGGGACGGCCAGGTACGGTCACGATTGCAACCAACATGGCCGGACGCGGAACAGACATCAAGCTCGGTGGAGATCCGGCGGGGCTCGCCTCTGAGGCGCTCCGCGTGAAGGGGCTGAACCCTGCCGAAGTAGACCGCGAAACATATGCAGCGGCACTTGCAGACGCAGAACGCACATGTGAGTCCGAGCGCCAGGTTGTACTCGCGGCGGGTGGCCTGCGTATTGTCGGTACAGAGCGTCACGAATCTCGCCGCATCGACAACCAGTTGCGTGGACGAGCGGGGCGACAGGGTGATCCTGGTTCGTCGCGCTTCTATCTCTCGCTTGAAGACGATCTGATGCGACGCTTCGCTGGCGAACGAGTGGTTGGCCTGATGGATCGACTCGGCTTCGACGAGAGCCAGGCACTTGAGTCCGCAATGGTGAGCCGCACCATTGAGGGCGCGCAGACGCGCGTAGAGGGCTACAACTTCGATATTCGAAAGCGCGTCGTGGAGTTTGACGACGTGATCAACATGCAGCGTGCAACCGTGTACGGGGAACGCGACCGCGTGCTGCGCGGCGAAAACCTCACTCGCACAATCCAGGATGCGCTGTATGGCGAAGTTCGCGCACTTGCAGTTACGCACTGCCCCCCAGGTCTCACTGGGGAGTGGAACCGAGAGGCACTTGCCACTGAACTGAAGCGATTCGGCGTAGAGCCACCGGCCGCACTGGAAACGATCGTTGAAGACTCGGTCTTGTATGAAGCGCTAGAGGCTGCGGCTGATGCCGCGCTCGAGAAGAAGGCGGCTGAGGTGGGCGAAGCGCTTTGGCCGCGCGTTGAGCGTGCGGTGATCCTGCGCAGCATTGACCAACTCTGGGTTGAGCACCTCACCGAGGTTGATGATCTTCGTCGCGGGATTGGTCTGCGCGGGCATGCACAGGTTGACCCGTTGAACGCGTTCAAGATCGAGGCGTTCAAGCTGTATGAGGAGTTCCAGTCGCTCATTCGCGTCAGCATTGGGCGAGCCATTTTGCGCGTCAGCCTTGTTCAGGAGAAGCGAGCACCTGCACCGGTCGCAGTAAAGACCGTTGGCGGGAGCTCCGAGGCGGCGAGCGCCGCTCCGCGCGCGTCCGCAACGGTATCGCCTGCGTTGAAGGCTGGCCGAAACGACGCCTGTCCGTGTGGTTCGGGGAAGAAGTTCAAGAAGTGCCACGGGGCATAGCCCCTGCTACGATCGCGAACGTGAAGCAGCAACACCCCGTCGTCGCCTCCGTGCGACCGAGTGAGCGCCTCCGGTGAGCGTCGACGCCGCCGGCCTGCGCGACCTGCTCGGCCGTATCGAAGCCACGTCGGGGCGGCTTTGACCCAGCCCTAAAGGGGGCGCGCCTCGCAGAGATTGAGACGCAGATGCTCGCCCCAGGGTTCTGGGATGACCAGCGCAGCGCACGTCGACTCGCCCGCGAAGCGGAGGGGCTCCGTGAAGAGATCACCCTCTGGCAAGAGCTCACCACCGCGGCGCGCGACCTCGGGGAACTCTTCGAGTTAGCCACTTCGGAGGGCGATGAGGCGCTGCTCGCTGAAGTGGCGCAGAAGAGTACGCAGGTGGAGCTGGACTTCCAGAAGGCACGCACCTCACTCCTCTTTGCTGGTGAGTATGCGGACGCGGATGCGATCGTAACCATCCAGGCTGGAGCTGGCGGTACTGAAGCGTGCGATTGGACCGCCATGCTGCTTCGCGCGTACATGCGGTGGGCGGAACGACACGGATTTGCCCACGAGATCGTTGACTTCACCGAGGGTGAGGGTGCGGGCTACCGAAGCGTTGCGCTTGAGATTCGTGGCCGCAATGTGTTTGGCTGGTTGCGCGCAGAGCGTGGCGTCCACCGCATGGTGCGCATCTCTCCGTTCGATGGACAGAAGCGGCGACAGACCACCTTCGCCATGTTTGAGGTGATCCCAGAGGTTGAGGATGATCAGGACGTGGTGTTGAACTGGGATGAGATTCGCGTTGATACATTCCGGTCAAGCGGTGCTGGCGGACAACACGTCAACAAGACAGAGTCGGCGGTTCGACTCACGCACCTTCCAACCAACATTGCGGTCTCAAGCCAGAATCAGCGCTCACAGATGCAGAACCGTGAGACGGCAGAGAAGATGCTGCGCGGCAAGTTGATCGAACTGAAGATTCGAGCGCGCGAAGATGAGCTGGCGCGCGTGCGAGGAGAGACCGTCGTTGCAGGCTGGGGAAGCCAAATTCGCAGTTATGTCTTCCATCCGTATCAGATGGTGAAAGATCACCGCAGTGGACACCAGACCGCAGATACCGCTGGCGTCATGGATGGGGACTTTGACCCCTTCATCCTTGCGGAACTTGAGCGGCTCGCGATCGGTGCGCCAGCTGCAGCGGCGGGGCCAGACGATGAGTAACCTAGAGCGCATGGAGCGTGACGCCGCCGTAGATGGACCGGCTACTGAACCAGTCGTTACCCTGCGTGACGTAAGTGTTCGATACCCGAGCGGACACACGGCGCTTGAGGGTGTCAGCCTCACGATCAATCGCGGTGAGTTCGCCTTCCTTGTTGGCCCATCTGGCGCAGGCAAGTCATCGCTGATCGGCCTTCTTGTCCGTGACGTCGTCCCCGCCGCTGGCGAGGTGCACGTTGCGGGACATGCGGTGCACAGCCTCGAACCGAGCGAGGTCCCGTACCTACGCCGACGTGTTGGCGTGGTCTTTCAGGATTTCCGCCTCCTCCAGCGGCGAACCGTTCGCGAGAACACCGCCTTTGCGCTTGAGGTTACGGGTGCCCCGCAGGAAGAGGTTGACGCTGCCGTAGAGCGCGCGCTCCGCATTGTTGGACTATCGGCGCTTGCTGAACGCTACCCCAGCGCTCTCTCAGGAGGTGAGCAGCAGCGCGCGGCGATTGCGCGCGCGATCGTTGCAAATCCAGAGCTGTTGATTGCCGATGAGCCGACCGGCAACCTTGATCCGCTGATCAGTTGGGAGATCATGGAGCTGCTCGGACAGATCAATCAACTCGGTGTCACGGTACTTGTGGCAACGCATGACTCTGACGTTGTCACCACGCTACGAAGACGCGTGATCGGCCTTGAGGGGGGGCGCCTGATTCGGGACGAGGCGCGCGGGACATACCATCGTGCAGGCTGAGCAGCACAACCGCGAAGGGGGCTGATCGTGAGTAGAGCGCAGAACGGTCGTCTGATTCGGCTAAGCATCTCAGCCGCGGTCAACGGCCTTTCCCGAAACAGGCTCGCCACGGTTGCGGCGACCATGACCATGACGCTGATGCTGCTCGTTCTCGCCTCGGTGCTGGTGATCCGCGCCGGACTTGATGCCGCCCTCAGCTATGCAGACTCGAAGGTGGAGGTGGTCGCCTACCTGAAGGTCGGCGCCTCCGAGGAGCGTGCGAACTCGCTTCGCAACGAGATCCTCAAGATCGATGGGGTGAAGGAGGCTACCTACATCACCGCCGACGAGGCGCTCGCCGCCTTCCGTGAACGACTGAAAGAGCGAGGTGAACCAGACCTCACGGGTGAGCTCGATCAGAATCCGCTCCCGGCCAGTTTTGAGATCGCCCTCAGCAGCCCAGGTGAAACCGCAAAGGTGGCAGACGCGCTGAGTCGCCTCCCCTCCGCCGCACTTTTTTCACGAATCGTTGACGGCCGCGCGGTCGCAGAGAGCCTTGCTGGCATCACCTCAGCGCTTCGCATCGCCGGTTTGATCGTGTTGATCGGTTTCTCACTCGCCGTCCTTGCCGTTGTTGTCAACGCCATTCGACTCGCGATCCTCGCGCGAAGCGATGAGATCGCGATCATGCGCCTTGTCGGCGCAACATCAACGTGGGTGCGCCTCCCCTTCATCATTGAAGGATTGATCATTGGAGGCGCGGGCGCGCTGATCACGCTCTTCATCTTCGGCATCCTTGGCGCGGGAATCAGCACCATCATGCTGAACCTCTTCCGCATCCTCCCTATTGAGACGTCTGGCATTCTTCTTGGGCAGGTTGCCGTCACCGTGCTCGTCGCCGGATTTGGGCTTGGCGCGCTCGGTGCACTACTCTCACTTCGTGGTCGTCTGAACTCGTAGGGCGCAGGAGGGCGTATGCAACAACGTGAGGACTTAGGTGGTGCTGGTCGGCGGCCACTCGTCACACGAGTAGGGGCTCTCCTTCTCGCAGCCCTCCTCGCATTTGGCGCGTACACGCTCGGATATAACAGTGGCAGCACGGCAGCCAGCGGTACTGGTGCCGCTGGCGCAATCGACCTTTCACGATTCAACGAAGTGCTCGACCTTGTTGAATCACGGCATGTTGGCGACAAGACGGAAGAGGCACTCGTTGACGGTGCCATCAAGGGCCTCGTTGAGTCCCTCAACGATCCGTACTCGCAATATCTCACCGGCGAAGAGATGGATGCACTTGTTGAGGGGCTCTCTGGAAGCTTCGAGGGGATTGGTGCCGTTATTGAGAGTCGCGGGCCAGAAGGCGAAGCGTGCACGACGCTCGGGCCAGACTGTTACCTCTTGGTGGTCTCCCCGATTGATGGTTCGCCAGCAAAGGCGGCGGGCGTTCAGAGCGGCGACCGCATCACCTTGGTTGACGGTGCCACCGTGGATGGAGAGACGTTAGACGAAGCGGTCCTACGAGTGCGCGGCGAGAAGGGGACGAGCGTCGTGATTACCATCGTTCGAGGCGACGCCGCACCGATCAACCTGACGATCGTCCGCGACGTCATCACCGTTCCTGCAGTTGAACCAAAGACGCTTGAGACGTCAAGCGGTGCACCGGTGAGCTATCTGCGACTCGCTGAATTCAGTGAGATTGCGGGTGATCAGTTTGATCAGGCGCTGCAAGAGGTGATTGATGCGGGAGTCAAGCGAATCATCTTGGACTTGCGAGATAACCCGGGCGGATACCTCTCTACCGCGTTGCAGATCGCAAGTGAGTTCATCCCTGATGGTGTGGTCTACATGGAGGAGACGAGCGACGGGAGGCGGACCGAAACCTCCGCGAGCGGCGGGGGTCTCGCAACCGATCCGTCCATCAAGCTCGTCGTGCTCATCAATAAAGGGAGTGCGTCTGCGAGCGAGATTTTGGCTGGCGCGTTGCGCGACCGCGGGCGCGCAACTCTTGTTGGAGAGACCACCTTTGGCAAGGGTGTGGTGCAGACCTTCATCGACCTTAAGGATGGGTCGGGCTTGAAGCTCACGATCGCAAAGTGGCTCACCCCAAACGGCACGTGGGTAAACAAGGTGGGGCTCGCCCCGGATTACCCGGTCGCAACGCCCGCCACCCCTGGCGAGAGCGATCCTGCCCTAGAGAAGGCGTTGGAACTCCTGAAGTAGCGCGCCGTACGCTCAGTCGCGTCGCCCCTTGCGTCAGAGCGCGCCGAGCCGTATCGTCTACGGCAGACGGAAGGAGGTGGTGTGCAGTGTCAATAGACAGTTGTACGACCGCCTCTCGTGAGGTCGGCGAATAACCGATCCCGAGAGCGGTAACGTTCTGAGAGGGCGCTGG
>JACCEB011278905.1_pt1 | contig 14770 bp, 7 predicted proteins | sample 7454761 | NCBI WGS metagenome assembly JACCEB01 (sample SAMN15323454, study PRJNA562643) | freshwater metagenome | isolation source: river surface water | place: USA:Blue River Watershed | collected 2017-08-18 | reverse complement strand
CGTGTAATCATCAAGAAATAATAAACTCTGAATGAAATTTCTATCTGACATACTAGCTAAAGCTGGTCTGACAGTAGATGGTGTAGTTACACTTAACAATACTGCTACTGGTCAGACCCCTGATGCTAACGATAATTCTACTAAGTTAGCAACCACTGCATGGGTTAGAACTTTCGTTCAACCCTACAGCTTACCTATTGCCTCTGCAAGTATACTTGGAGGTATTAAAGTTGGTACTGGTCTGTCAATAGATTCAGGTACAGGAATACTATCAGTAACTGGTGCTAGTGCTAGTTCTATTAAGTCTACACAAACATTTGTTGTTACAGAAGGACAAACTGTATTCACTGTAACCAATGGTTACTCAGTAGGACTTATTGATATATTCTTAAATGGTGTATACTTATCTCCTAATCAAAGTACAGCTACTAACGGTAGTACATTTACACTAAACGATCCTGCAGCAACTGGGGATATTATAGATGTAATTGTAGTTAGTCCTGTTTATCAAGGAACATCTACTACTACAGATCAACTTCCTGAAGGAGTTGTAAATTTATATTATACAAATGCTCGTGCAAGAGCAGCTATTACATTAACCGTTAACGGATCATCTGGAGCTTCTACATATAGTTCTAGCACAGGTGTATTAAATGTACCTACATATACTTTAGCCGGTTTAGGTGGTATTGGTGGAAGTGGTACAACAGGATATGTTTCTAAGTTTACAAATAGTACAACTATTGGTAATAGTTTAATCTATGATGATGGTTTTGGAATAGGAATTAATACATCATCACCTTACAATACTTCTTTTTATAGTTTAGATGTTAATGGAGCTTTACTTGTTAAAAATGTAGGTAAAGCTGCAAACATTACACTAATTAATGCTGATCCTGCAGGTGGAGGTAACAATGCATTTGTTATTCATACAGTAGGTGGTACACTTACAAGTTCTTATGTAGATATACAAGGTTACTATGGTGCTTCTGTAACTGGTAGTACTACAATTAGATTAAACGCAGCAGGAGGTAATATTCTTATTGGTAGTTTAATTGGTACAGGAACTAGAATGGTTGTAGCTAGTTCTACTGGTATTTTAAGTTCACAAGCTATACCAACGATATCAGATCTTAGTGGTGTACCTACATCTAGAACACTTACTATTAATGGAGTTACTTATGACCTTACAGCTAACAGATCTTGGTCTGCATTACCGGTTGGTGGTACAGCTGGTCAGTTATTAGCTAAGGTGGATGGTACAGATTATAATGCTCAATGGATAAATGAAGCTCCTGCAGCTTCTTATACAAGTCAAGTAAAACATCAAGTAAAAGCTAGTCAAGCTATTACTAAAGGACAAGCTGTATATGTATCATCTGCTGATGGTACAAACATGATTGTATCTAAAGCTTCTAATGCAACAGAAGGAACATCTAGTAAGACAATGGGTCTTTTAGAATCCACTGTTTCTACTAATGGTTTTACAAATGTTATTGCAGAAGGTTTACTTTCTGGATTAAACACAAACGGTGCAAATGCAGGTGATCCTGTATGGTTAGGAACAGATGGTAATCTTATTTATGGATTACTTAATAAACCTTCTGCACCTGCTCACTTAGTATTTATTGGTATAGTAACTAGAGCTAACGCTAACAACGGTGAGATTTTTGTAAAGGTGCAGAATGGTTTTGAGCTAGACGAGCTTCATAATCTATCTGTAGCTAGTCCATCTGATGGTGACATGATTAAATATGTAGCATCTACAGGTTTATGGACTAAGATTGCTGCATCAACTACTAATATTGTAGAAGGTACGAACCTTTATTATACTACTGCTAGAGCAAATACTGATTTTGATACAAGACTTGCTACTAAGTCTACTAGTAACTTATCTGAGGGTACTAATTTATACTACACGGACACACGTGTAGGTACATACTTAACTAATAATTCTTACGCTACTCAAACTTATGTAAACACAGCAGTTTCTAATTTAGTAGATGCTGCTCCTGGTACATTAGATACATTAAATGAGTTAGCGGCTGCCCTTGGAGATGATCCTAACTTTGCTACTACAGTGGCAACAAGTATAGGTACAAAAGAACCTATTATTACTGCCGGTACAACTAGTCAGTACTGGAGAGGAGACAAGACATGGCAAACACTTCCTATATACACGTTATCAGGATTGGGTGGACAACCACAACTTAATGGCACAGGCTTTGTAAAGGTAAGTGGTACTACAGTGAGTTATGATAACTCAACTTACTACTTAGCTTCTAACCCTAATGGTTATATTACTGGAACAGGTGCTGATACAAGAGTAGCTGTATGGAGCGGTACAGGTACACTTTCAGGTACAGATGCATTTACATATACTAGTCCTACTTTAGCAATTGGTTTATCTGCAGCTTCTAATCAAACTGATTATAAAGTAGTAATTCAAAGACATGGTACACTTGCTAGTCCTGGAACATGGACTGATAGTAATGGATTACAAGTTGTTGATTATGCATCTGATGGTCCATCTGTTGGTTTTATAGCAACTGCTCTTGTTTCTATTGAGCTTCCAAGAATTAATACATCTGATCCATATGCAGGTAATGCTGTTGCTTTTAGAGTAGCGACTGATGATTCTACTGTTATAGCAGTTAAGGGAAATGGAACAATACACATGGGTCAAAATGGCTCATCTGATACTGGAGAAAAATTACAAGTAAATGGTGCTGGTAAATTTACGGGGGCGTTAGCAGCAAGTACTGGTTCTTTTAGTTCAACATTAAGTGCTACATTAATTAGTTTAAGCAATACTCAACCATTTATTTTAACTGGCGGTGGAAACACTGGTACATACACACAAACTGCTATTTATTCATCTCAAACTAATACTTCAGGTGATAATGCTAATGGTTTGTTTATAGAAAGAGGTAGATTAACAAATGCTGGAGATGGAGAAATTAGACAATTTATAATAGGAGCAAGAGGTGGAACTATACAATGGAGATTAGATAAAGATGGTAATTCTTATCAAACCGGTACTATTAATGCACCTGGTATTGCAATGTCTGGTGATATTACTATTTCAGGATATAGAATAAAAGATTTAACTAGTACTAATAAAGGAGTATATATTGGAAACTGGAGTGGTGCTGGTTATTGGGGACTAGGATCAACTGCTAATAATCACGAACTTAAATTAGATCAAGTAAATAGTACTACTGGAGCATGGGAAGGAGCTACAGATGTTAATTTATATTTAGGTAGCAATAGACTAGTGTTGCATTCTAGTAATTATTCGTCTTATGCGTTACCATTATCAGGTGGTACATTAACTGGAACTTTGAGTGGTACTAATGCTATTTTTAATAGTAGATTGGGTGTTGGTATAAGTGCTGATCAAACATATGCTTCCGTATTTGTAGGTGGTGCAATAACAACAGGAACTTCACAGTATGCTTTTCTTGCTGATCCACAACTTGCTGGTACAGATAACTATGCTTTATTTGCAAATGCTAGAATTAAAGCAAGTACAGCAGTAACTAATACTTTTGGAGTTTACATTCCATCAGCAGAAAAGCTATCAGGTGCGTCAATTGTAAATAACTACGCTCTTTATATTGCTAATCAAACTAGTGGAAGTTCTACTAACTATTCAATTTACAGTAGTGGTGGATTAAACTACTTTGGTGGGGCGTTCTCTATAAATAATACACTTACAATAGGTGCTCATCAAGCTTTAAAACCATCTGGTTTTGGATATGATGTAAATGGATATAAAGTATTAATTGTAGGACAACCTGAAACAAACTCATATAAAAGTTTAGCTTTTGGTGTAGATGTAAGTGGTAACCCAAGTGGTGCATTTAGTGGTTGGGGGCAAGAATATGTATGGAAAAATGCAGCATCTTTTATTACTCCAAACTCTGGAAATAATGGTTATAATACTTTATTATCTTGGAGTAGTAGTGGTCAAGTAACAATACCAAATTTAGTTGCTTCAAGTTTAACATTAGGTAATAGTGTTGTTATTGGTAGTTGGAACAGTGCAACAACTTTACAATTTCAATCTGCTAGTAATAGTATAGGTAGAATTAATTTTTATGATGCTAACGATACTGAAGGTACATATATAAGAAATATTGGTACATCATTTGGTGGTGACTTAAGATTTGGTGCAAGATGGGATGATGATGAAGATAAAATATTTTTTAATTTAAGACAATCATCTGCAGGTGGAGGTTATGATGCTAGATTTGGTATTAATGTAGATCCAACTGAAACATTTCATGTTGCATCAAATGGTATTACAGCTGGAGCTCCATCAAAAGGCTGGCCTGTTTATGATGCTGAGTTAGATACTCAAGCAAGAAGATTTATTTTTCAAACTGCTGGTAATAATGGCATTGGAACAGCTGGTCAAGGTGCAACAGTTGCATTAGTTCTTGGTCAGTATTATGATTCACGTGTTGTTATTACACCACAAGCTAATGGTGGAGGTTCTCCAGGTGACCAAGGAACTGGTCATGGAAAAGATTTAATGATTAAAGGTGGTACTTCAGATAACGGAGTAGGTTACAAAGGTGGTAGATTATATTTAAACGGTGGTATGGGATATACCTCTGGAGGATATAATGGTAACTTTGGAACTGTTAAAATTCAAAGTTATGGTGGTGTTGTTAATATTGGTGAAATAACAGGTGAAACAAGAAGATTAAATGTTGCATATAGTATTGGTATACGTGCTAACTTAACAGGAACTGAACAAGAAATTATCCGTATGGGTAATACTGGTAGTGGTGTTAACGATGGTTATTTAGCTTTATTAGATAGCAATAATACAAAAGTATTATTAGGTGCTAATGCTTCAAGATCAGGAGATAACTTTATTAACAATGGTGGTAATTTTGGTATTAATACAGATGTTCCTACAAATAAACTTGAAGTATTTTCAGGATCTACGACAGCAGATGCATTAACACTTAGTTTTACAACAGGTGCTGATAATAGATATACTGGTATATTCTTTAAAGGAGGACCATATCCTTATGCAAGAATTGTTGGTGGAACCTCATCATATGGTCCAGACCAAGGTTTTATTGCGTTTTACACAAACTATAATCCATCTGGTGCAGCTAGTACAAGTGGATATTGTTTAGAGAGAGTAAGAATTAATCCAAATGGTAGTATAGTTGCAACAGGTGATATTACAGCTTTTGGTTCACCTTCTGATATTAGATTAAAAGATATTAAAGAAGTAGTACCTAATGCTTTACAATCTATACTACAGCTTAATGCTTATAGATTTGATTGGAAAGAAGTTAATCACTTAACTAAAATTAAAGAAGATATTGGAGTTATAGCTCAAGAAGTAGAAAAAGTTTTACCAGAATTAGCTAGAACTAATGATGATGGAACTATGTCAGTTAGATATCAAGGTCTTACTGCAGTGCTTATTGAAGCAATCAAAGAACAACAGACTCAAATAGAAGAACTTAAAGCTGAGAATGATGCTTTAAAAGAAATATTAAAACGTAATAATATTATATAATGGGTAATACTAGAAATACAGGCTATTTACAGAACATCGTATTGTATGATGCAAATGATAATATAACATTACCTGCAAGACTTGCTGTTACTGGAACTGTTTCTGTTAATAATACAACTCCTTATGATACTACCCAGTTTTCATTAGATGTTAATGGTGGATTGATAGTAAAAAATATTAACAAGACTGCTCAGTTTGTTTTAATAAATTCTAATCCAGCTTCTGGTGGTAATAACGCATTTGTTGTTCATACAGTTGGTGGAACATCAGCTTCTTCTTATGCAGATATTCAAGGATATTATGGTACATCTATAGCAGGTAGTACAGTTCTTAGATTAAACCCACAGGGCGGTAACGTACTTGTAGGTAGTCTTGCTGGAACAGGAAGCAGAATGGTGGTAGCCGATGCTACAGGTGTTTTATCTACACAAGCTATTGTAACATTAGGTGACCTTAGTGGTGTTTCTACTGCTAGAACTCTTACTATTAATGGAACTACTTATGATCTAAGTGCAAATAGAACTTGGACTCTTTATACAGATGATATTTCTGAAGACGGTTCACCTGTAAATCTTTGGTTTACAAACGCTAGAGCTAGAGCTGCAATTAGTGTAACTGGTTCAGGATCATATGATTCTGCTACAGGTGTAATTACAGTTACAGGAGGTGTAACAGCTGTTAATACAAAAACAGGAGATGTAACATTAACTACTTCTGATATTACTGAAGGAACAAGATTATACTATACAGACACAAGAGTTGGAACATATCTTACTAGTAACAGTTATGCAACTCAATCTTATGTAACTACACAGATAGCTAATTTGGTTGATTCAGCACCAGGAACTCTTGACACACTTAATGAACTTGCTGCAGCTTTAGGAGATGACCCTAACTTTGCAACAAGTGTTGCTACATCTATTGGGACGAAACAAGCTCAGCTTAATGGCACTGGTTTTGTAAAAGTAAGTGGAACCACTATAAGTTATGATAACTCTACCTACTTAACCTCGTTTACTGAGACAGATCCTATATATGTAGCTAGTTCATGGTATAGTACAACTAATAACGCTTCTAACTGGAACACTGCATACGGGTGGGGAAATCATGCTAGTGCAGGATATTTAACTACTAGTTCTGCAGCTAGTACATATGCTTCTCTTACAGGAAGTTATGCCAATCCATCTTGGATTACATCATTAGCTTATTCTAAATTAACTGGCGTACCAAGTACATTTACTCCTTCTTCTCATACTCATGCAATATCTGAAGTAACAGGTTTACAGACAGCTCTTGATGGTAAACAAGCTACATTATCAAGTACTCCTTCATTTGATCAAGTTATTACAACTAATAATGGAAATGGTACAAACTTTAGAATAGGAGATGATGTATGGATTGGTGATATTAATGTTGCTAATACATTTAGAATTCAAGGTGTACAGGATTCTACACAAGCATATATAGTATTTGGTAATAGTAATGCAACAGCATTAGGTAGAACAGGTACAGGTGCATTAACATATGGTGGTAATACTATTTATCATGCGGGCAATCTAACTAATCTTAATCAACTTTCTAATGGACCGGGTTATATTACAGGTATAACAAGTAGTGATGTAACTACCGCTTTAGGATTTACTCCATATAATGCTACCAATCCTAGTGGTTATATTACATCATCTTCTTTAAGTTCATATCTTCCATTATCTGGAGGAACATTAACAGGATTGTTAAGTGTTAACTCTTCTTTAAGAATTAAATCAGGTTCTGCAACAGGTATCTTATTAGAAACATATAATACCAATGAACTAAGAATTAGAGTTACTCCTCTTTCAACTACATTCGATATGAATTTAGTTTTTCCAAGTGTTTCAAGAACTTATACCTATCCTAATGCAACTGGTACTTTAGCATTAACAAGTGATATTCCTACAAATACTAACCAATTAACAAATGGTGCGGGTTATATAACATCATATACTGAAACTGATACACTTTCAAGTGTTGTAGCTAGAGGAGCTAGTACATCAACTGGAATTACAATAAATCCAAATGGTACTTCTATTACTATGGGAGGTGGTGGTTCTGCAGAAGGTATTAGAATGCAGGCATCAACATCTACAACTTATCCTGTATTTTTAAGATCAGTTAATCCTAGTGGTGGTGGTGAAACTTCTGCATGGTTATTTAAAGAAGATTCTACACCTTGGGGTATATGGCATAATAATCCTATTAACACTTATGATTTTACAAGTGCTGGTAGTGGAGGTATAGCACAAAATGTTGGTGGTGGAACAAACCAAGTAATGGTAAGAATAGATCCTGGTGCAGGTTATGTTCAAACTGCTGCTGGATTTAAAAATAGTGCTGGTACAATAACTTTAGATAATAGTGGTAATATTAGTGGTAATGCTTCTACAGCAACTAATGTAGCATGGACTGGTGTTACAGGAAGACCTACAGCGTTATCAAGTTTTACTAATGATCTTGGAAACTATGGTGGTTGGATAACTGGTGTAACTAATATTAGTGGATATTCTGGAAGTGTTAATATTCCTGACTGGAGAAATACTTCTTATACTCCAGCACAGTATGATGGTAATAGAGTAAACTGGCATTTTAATAATACAAATTATAATGATAGTCCTCCTGGTGATTTTTGGGGAGCTATGCAGACCGTATCTCCATGGTCAGAGTTTAATGTTTCACATAGACAATCTCAATTATGGTGGGGTGGTAGTGTAGGACTAAGTTACAGATATGCATTAGGTAGCGGGTATACTCCTACAGGATGGTCTAGTTGGGAAAGAATAATAACTTCAGCTACTATTAGTTCACAACCTGTAGTTACAATTCAAGATGGTCCTCCATCTGGTACTGCAGGTAGATTATGGTGGGAGAGTGATACAGGTAAATTAAAAGTGTATTATGGTAGTGCTTGGGTTGATGCTAGTCCTATTCCAGATTCATCTCTTTTCTTTGCTAAAGCAGGAGGAGTTATCACTGGAGATGTATCAATTGGACAAACTCTTAACGTAGTAGGAAACACACTTGTTCAAGGTAACATTAATGCGTTTGGTGATATAACAGCTTACAGTAGTTCAGATAGCAGACTAAAAGATAACATTACTATTATTGAATCACCACTTGAAAAACTATCTAAAATAAACGGTGTTTCGTTTAATTGGAATGATAAACAATCTGTATATGAAGTAGGTGCAAAAGACTATGGTGTTATTGCACAAGAAGTTGAAGAAGTTTTACCTGAACTTGTAACTACAAGAGATAATGGATATAAAGCTGTACGTTATGAAAAAATAGTATCTTTGTTAATAGAAGCAATTAAAGAGCAACAAACTCAGATTAATAACCTAACTGATAAACTTAACAAGTTATAAGATGGCAATAAGTTTTCCTTCTTCTCCATCAATAGGTGATCAGTTTCCAGCAGCAAATGGAAGAGTCTATCTTTGGGATGGTTCTTGGACTACTAAAGCAGATACTACAACACCCAACCCTTTTGCAGCTAAGCCGTTTAAGTTTAGATCTATTTACACAAGAGGGTATATGGCGGGAGGTTATAAAAATGCATCTCCATGGAAAAATCTTAATAGAACTGTACATTCTACAGATATTACAACAAACCTTGGAGATCAGATAGATTATGGTGGTGCATATGTAGACGCAGGTTACAGTGATTATAACATGTTTGTATATGGTCTTGATGATGCTTTTTCTGGAGCTAGTACACATACATCTTCTATTAGTATGCTTACAGAAGTTAAAAGAACACATAACTCTAGTTGGAATACTAAAACTACAAGAGACGATGTTGGATGTATAATGAACTCAACATTGACAATGGCTTACATTACAGCCGGGGGATCAACAGCTACAGATAAACATAATTATGTTACAGAAGTAATGTATAATGCTGGATCTGCTCCTGCTGGTCCTACAGCTGGAGATACGTATGGTAACGTAGCAGCGTGGCAAGGAGAGTTTAAAGGTTGGATTTGGAAAACGGGTCAAGGTGGAAACTTTACGTTTGCTACTGAAACCTGGAGTTCTGGTGGTACGACTGTAGCTACAGATGGATGGGGTAAAGGATTATCTACTAAGCATGGGCATGCCTATGTAAAAAATGGAGGTAACATTGTAACAGGTGCTTATAAGTTAAATGATACTAGTGGTGCTCAAATAAGAACTGACTTAAACTTTGATAACTCTGGAGAGGAAAATTATCAAACTGGACAAAACTGGGGATACTGCGTTGGTCACTACAATGGTGCTCAAAATAATAATACCTATAAGGTACATTCAATAACAGATGTTTATACAGTACTAGGATCTGATTCTCAACCAAAAGGACATGACGGTGCGTCATCCGGAGGGTGTGCGTCAGCTAGTGCGTTAATTTTAGGAGGACTATAATATGGCATTTTCATTTCCATCATCACCAAGTACAGGAACGTTATTTACAGCTCCTAGTGGTGTTATGTATGTTTGGGACGGAAGCTGGACAACAATGGGAGATACTCAAGCATCTAATCCATTCAGTAATAGCTTTTTATATAGATCTATCTATACAAAAGGATATATGAATGGTGGGTATAAAAATAGTTCTCCTTGGAGGAATGTTAATAAAACTATTCATTCTACAGATATGACAACTAACTTAGGAGATAAGTTGGTTTATAATAGTAGTTATGTTGGTGGAGGATTTAGTGATTATAATAGTTATATCTATCCTAGTACAGGAGCTGTTGGTGGTTCAGGTACTATTGTAGAATCTATGAACATGGCTAATGAAACAATGTTTTCATTAGACTCTGCTAGATATTTAAAAAGTACACGTAGTGACTGTGAGGCATTGATGACACCTGCGTTAACAGCTGCATATATAGTTGGTGGTGGTACTACTGCTGTTGACAGACATAACTTTACTACAGATGTTATGTTTTCTGCAGGTACAGCTCCAGCATCTCCTTTAGCGGGTGGTACAGGTGGAGGTCTTGGTTCTTTATTTGGTAGATTTAAAGCTTGGATTTCTCAAGGTGCAGGATCATCATTTACTTGGGCTACAGAAACATGGGCTACAGGAGGAATGAGCTGGGCAACAGATGGTCAACCTAAAGGTTTATCTAGCAAACATGGTCATGGTTATGGTGGTGTGGGTAGTTATCCCGGTTCTTCTTATGTTTATAAATTTAGTGAAGCAACAGGTTCAAATCTTGCTACAGTTAATAGAGCTAAAAATAATGGTGAAGAAAACTGGCAGATAGGTCAAAACTGGGGATATATGCTTGGGGCATATGATTCATCACCTCTTGGTCAGAATAATGATGCTGAAAGAATTAATTATTTAACTGATACATACACACAATTAGGTAGTGACACTCAACCAAAAGGTCATGATGGGGCATCCTCAGGATCTTGTGCTACAGGTTCAGCAGCATTTGTTGGTTATTAATTAATATATTTGTACATTTGTAAAATGTATTTAAACTAATATAGAATGAAATATTTTATTATAAGATTTTATAAAGAAGTTCCTCAAATTACAGGAATGACTTCTATTGGTTGGCTTGACTCATATGGTATTTTTTCTGCTACTGCTGAAGCAGAAGCTGAATTACTTACCTTAAATCTTAGTATGGAAGAACTTACTGAAGATGAAGCTTTAATTGGATCTAAATTTTATAGTATTTCAAGAGAGTTTCGTAAAGCTTATTCTGCAGTAGAAGGACTAGAGCCAGATGAAGAAGGTGGTTCTAAAACTAAGGTTTATCATACAGACCATACTAAAGCAGTTACTCTTAGTTTAATGAAGAAGATTGCTAAGCGTAGAGTTGTAGATGAGTTTAATCGTAGAGAAGATCAAACAGGTAAAGAAAGTATTCTTACTTCTATTGATGCTGCTGCTACTATTTGGGACTTAAACATTCTTAGAGAAGATCTATTAGGTGTGGAAATGCCTTTATATCAAGCTCAAGAAATGGGATTGCTTAATGAAAATGGTATACGTATTGTACCTGTTGATTATAGTAAAGGATTTTAAAAATTAAATTTAATAACTAAAAACCAATTTATGAAAAAAGTGAAGATGCTATTAGCAGCTTTATTTATTACTACATTGTCATTTGGTCAATATAGTAACAGTGCAATTAAACAAGGATCAGAAGAAAGTCTTAAATTACAAGACACAGTTAAAAGTGAGTTACAAGCAATTGTTGTTAAAGCAAAGAAAGTACCGTTGATGACTAAGGTAGGACCTTACAATCAACCTCTTTGGACAACAATTAGAATGTTTCCATCTACTAGAGTTTATGTAATGAACCCTCCAGGTACTGCAATGTATGAGAAGTGGTTTGATATTAGACAAAGAAGAAATGGTCCGGCACAACTTAGAATGAGAGATGAGTTTACATTTGGTTTGGGTAAAAGACTTCAATTAGATCTTTATTCTCATACCGTATATGATGGTTATAATGGAGATAAGACTTTTAAATGGAGAGGATTTTCTTGGGAGTTTAGATATGCTTTAGCTGACTGGGGTAAGATTTGGGGTAATCCAACTCTTTACTATGAAATGAAAATGTTAGATGGTCGTTGGGGTATTGAACCTAAATTATTACTAGGTGATAGGATTGGTAAAAAAGGAGTATGGGGATTTAATGCTATCTATGAAGGTAATTTGGCTAGCACTAAGGAAGAGCAGGAAAGAGAATATGCGTATACAGCATCTTATGCTAATATAATTAATAATGATTTGTCTCTTGGTGTATCACATATGTTTAGATATAATGACTATGAGGGTGGTTCAGAAGAGTGGTATGTTGGTCCGTTAGTTCAATATCGTTTTAGTAACAAGGGTTATTTAAACATTGAGCATATGCCAGGTCTTAACCAAGATGCAAAACAATCAAGAACTTTAATTATTTTTGGCTGGAGATTTTAAATAAAACAACAATGGAAAAGCAAGACATTATAAAACTAGCAGAAAGTCACGGTGGGTGGAGTATGAGTGATTTTCAAAGTAGATATTTTGTAGTTAACTCACAAGTAACTGATTATCGTAGAGTTAGACAAGCTTTACTAGAAATTGAAACACGTATTGCTGCTAAAAAGCAGATTGTTCGTGATACTAAAAGAACTGAAGTTAAACTGAAGATTAAAGAAAAAGAGCTTGTAGCTCAATCAGATGATCTTGAAAAAGAACTTATTCTTTTAGATATTGACCAACTTCAGTATGATATTTCTGTATATGCAAAGAAACTAAGAATTGTAGAAGAAGAGCTTGATCAGTTTTCAAAGCTTATACTTGAAATAGTTCCTACAGTTGAAGAACTTGAAACATATAGAGAACATAATGATGAGCTAGAAAAAGAATACTGGATTTCCCGTATGGCAAAACAGGCTAGTGTAGATATGATTACTACAGGAAGAATTGGTGCTGGTAACTTAGACTCAATTGCTATGATGGCATCCCAAGATCAAGTGTTAACTATTGGTTCTGCTTTATTAAACTCAAAGAAGCTTACTGTAGGTATTAATAAGATTGAAGAAGCTCTTGATACTAACACTAGTCTTCTTGAAAGTAGTTTTTCTGGATTGTTTGAGAAGAGTGATTTTGTTAAACTGTTATCTGAAAAAAAGGAAAAAACGGATGGCCAAGATATTTAGTCTACCAATTAATCCTAAGTTATCTGAAAAACAGTTTATAGAGTTTGTAGAGTTTTGTGACAAGTATAAAGACTATATTTCAGATCTATACTTTACATGTAGAGTTCCTCCATTTACACAAGATGCAATGGGGGATCTTTTTACTTCTGAGGATGATCCTCAGTATATGATTGATGTAGCACTTTATATTCAAGAAAGAACAGGAATAACCGCTTCTGCTACTTTTAATAATATATCGGTTAGACCAACACAGGAGAATTTAGATCTTTGGATTGAATCTTTTAAACCTTTATATGCTAAAGGAATTAGATTATGTACATTACCTTTTAATCACTGGTTATTAACTGGTCAGATTCAAAAGGAGTTTCCAGAGTTAGAAGTCAGAGCTTCTATATTGATGGATACAAAGACAGCCACAGATGCTTATAATGTAGTGACAAGTGGTTTTCATTCTGTATGTATTGATAGAGCTCTAATGAGAGATCAAGATACCATAAAGAAGATAGTTAAGATAAAACGTAAAAAACCTTTCAAACTTGTATTATTAGCTAATGAAGGTTGTTTAGGTAAATGTCCAGTGATGTCTGAGCATTATCATTATAATAATACTAGGACAACTGATAGTCAGTATTTTAATAATCCTATTAGTAGAGTATCATGTCCAATGTGGGATGTCACTAATAAAGCGGTTGTATTAAAAACTGCAGATATCCCAGCTTGGAAAGAAGACTGGGATGAGTTTCTTGATATGGGAGTAGATATTTTTAAGATGCATGGTAGAGAGAACGTTAAGAAGATATATGACTCTATGGATATTGTCAAAAACTATGCAGAGAACAAGACTATGTTGTATGACATAAATCTTAAAATTAGTGAAGACAATGCTGCTAAGTGGAGGAAGATTATTAAAACCTGTCAGTTTGAGTGTTGGAGTTGTAACTTTTGTGATAGAATAGCCGGTGGTGAGTTAGATAAAAAAGCAGTTAGTGTTGCAAATATTTTAGTTGATAGTGTTAACTCAGATTTTGAAACAACAGTTCCTGGATTATCTAGTCCTAGAATTGATAAGTTTTTGAATGAACTTGGTAAAATATCAACAGGTTATTTAGAAATTGGTTGTCTTGGTGGTAGAACTTTTTCTAGTACTATTGCTGGTAATAAGCTTAATGCTTATGCTGTAGATAACTGGAAACAAGGAGTGGCTGCAGAGAATAACTCTATTGATATAACTGGTAGTAAAGAGGACTTTATTAAGAATATTGTCCCTTATAAGGGACATAATAAGATTAAAGTGTTTAACTGTGATTATATTGATGTAGATAAAACTAGCATTAAAGGTATAGATTTATTTCTATATGATGGAGATCACTCACATAATAGTACAAAACTTGCAGTAGAATATTTTGCAGACACATTTGCAGAAGAATGTATTTTAGTTTTTGATGACGCTAATTGGGAAGGTGTAGTAAGTGGTGCTCTTGCAGGTATAGAAAAAGCTGGTTTAACTATTCAGTATGAGAAAAAACTATT